>Ga0160470_100183_pt1 | contig 54577 bp, 51 predicted proteins | sample HID1973I_E11MG_FD_108214 | JGI IMG/M metagenome (GOLD analysis project Ga0160470, IMG submission 108214) | Enriched mosquito-associated microbial communities from UW Madison campus, WI, USA - HID1973I_E11 MG | ecosystem: Host-associated > Arthropoda: Insects > Digestive system > Unclassified ... | reverse complement strand
GTCCCGAGTCCCGAGTCCCGAGTCCCGAGTCCCGAGTCCCGAGTCCCGAGTCCCGAGTCCCGAGTCCCGAGTCCCGAGTCCCGAGTCCCGAGTCCCGAGTCCCGGCCTCACCCCACCGTCTTGTCCGGATACCGGCACAGGTCGCGGATCACGCACTGCGGGCAATCCGGCTTGCGTGCCTTGCACACATAGCGCCCGTGCAGGATCAGCCAATGGTGCGCGTCCTGCATGAATTCCTGCGGCACTACCTTCAACAAGCGGTCTTCCACCGCGCGCACGTCCTTGCCCGGTGCAAGCCCGGTCCGGTTGGCGACGCGGAAGATATGCGTGTCCACCGCGATGGTCGGCTCGCCGAAGGCGGTGTTCATCACCACGTTGGCGGTCTTGCGGCCGACGCCGGGCAGGGCTTCGAGCGCGAGGCGTTCGCGCGGTACTTCGCCGGCGTATCGGTCGAGCAGGATGCGGCAGGTGGCGATCACGTTCTTCGCCTTGGCGTTGTACAGGCCGATCGTCGAGATGTAGCGCTTGAGGCCTTCTTCGCCGAGGTCGAGGATGGCCTGCGGCGTGTTCGCCACCGGGAACAGCCGGCGGGTGGCCTTGTTGACGCCAACGTCGGTCGCCTGCGCCGACAACGTCACCGCCACCAGCAGTTCGAACGGCGTGGTGTATTCGAGCTCGGTGGTGGGGTGCGGGTTGAGTTCGCGCAGGCGCGAGAACAGTTCCTGGACCTCGGCCTTGCTCAACGTGCGGCCGCGCCGGGCCGGCCGGGCGGGAGCAGAGGCATTCGCAGCGGCGGTCATGCGGGATCGCGCCCCGCGGCGCGGGCCTTGGCCCTGGCCAGGATCGCCGCGGCGGCGGCGGGCAAGGGCGGGGCCACGGGCCGTTCGGGGGCCGGCGGCGGCGCACGCCGCGCATCGCGTTCGGCGGCACGGCGGGCCAGGCGTGCCGTGCGCTGCCGGTAGCGATCGCGCGCCGCCCAGGCCGTGCGCAAACGCGCCTGCGCGGCGAGCAAGCGTTGCGGCAGGTCGGCATGCGCCGGGTCGCGCGCGCCGTCGCCGGGCTGCGGGAGGTAATCCATCAGTCCCAGCGCCAAGGCGCCATCGAGATCGTCGGCCAGCACGCACTCGAGCAGCAGGCGGGGATCGGGCGGCATCACCATCAGCGTCCGGAAAAACCCGGCTTGCGCCGCTCGAGGAAGGCGCTGGTGCCCTCGCGCATGTCTTCGCTGGCGAACATCAGGCCGAATTGCGCCGATTCGAATTCCAGCCCTTCGTCCAGTCCACATTCGCCGCCGACGATGACCGCATCGAGCACGGCCCGCAGCGCGAGCGGCGCGCTGGCGGCGAGGCGTTCGGCGATCTGGCGCGTCGCCGCTTCCAGTTCCGCCGCCGGAACGACGCGGTTGACCAGGCCGAGTTGATGCGCGCGCGCCGCGTCGATCGGCTCGCCGAGCAGGCACAATTCCAGCGCGGCGGCGCGGCCGGTCAGGCGCAGCAGGCGCTGGGTGCCGCCGAAGCCGGGAATCAGCCCCAGATTGATCTCCGGCTGGCCGACCTTGGCGGTATCGGCGGCGATCCGCAGGTGGCAGGCCATGGCCAGTTCGAGCCCGCCGCCCAGCGCGTAGCCGTTGACCATGGCGACCACCGGCTTGGGCATCCGCTCGATCCGCCGCATCAGCCGCTGCCCGACCAGGCCGAAATCGCGCCCGACCAAGGCCGGCAGCCCGGTCATCTGGGCGATGTCCGCGCCGGCCACGAAGGCCTTGGGGCCGGCACCGGTCAGGACCACGACCCGCACCGCGGCGTCCGTGGCAGCCTCGGCGAAGGCGGCATCCAGGGCCAGCAGGGTCTGCTGGTCGAGCGCATTCAACTTGTCCGGGCGGTTGACGGTGATCGTGCGGATGCCGTCGGTGGTGGCGATCAGGACGCTGTCGGTCATGGATGAACCTCGGAGGAAGTAAAAGAATGGTGAAGGCGGAACTTCCGCAAGCCCCGCCGGTCATAGGTTGCGACGCTGGTAGCGGACCTTCCAAGCGGCCGCTATCCTAGCGCGTCACCTCAGGCGGCAGTCCCGTCCTGTGCCACCACCCTGGAGATATTTTTAATGAAGTTGCGTTCGATCGCGGTCGCCGTGGCGGCCCTGGCCCTGACGGGCAATGCGCTGGCCCAGGACACCACGTCCGAGAAGGGCAAGCTGAGCTATTACTTCGGCTACGACTACGGCAACAACCTTGCTGAGCTCACCGGCCGCGGCGAGCAGTTGGACATCAATTCGGTGGTCAAGGGCCTGCAGGACGCCTACGCCAAGAAGCAGCCGGCGATCACGGCCGACCAGCTCAAGCCGGCGGTCGAGGCGTTCCAGAAGCGCGAACAGGCCCGTGCCCAGCAGGCCAAGGCCGAGTACGACAAGGCCGCTGCCGAGAACAAGACCAAGAGCACCCAGTTCCTGGCGACGAACAAGGCGGCCGCGGGCGTGCAGACCTTGCCGAGCGGCGTGCAGTACAAGGTGTTGGAGAAGGGCACCGGCGCCAAGCCGACCCAGGCCAGCACCGTGCAGTTGGAAGTGGCCGGCCCGTTCCCCTTCGGCCAGCGTCCGGCGCAGGCGCGCCCGGCGCAGCAGATTCCGGAAATGAAGCTGAGCCAGGTCGAGATGCAGGCCATGCGCGACACGCTGCTGCAGATGCCGGCCGGTTCGAAGTGGGAAGTCACCCTGCCGCCGGAACAGGCTTACGGCGCCGACCCGCGCACCCCGTTCCCGCCGAACGTGGCGGTGCAGTTCGAAATCAAGCTGGTGAGCGTGAAGTAAGCACACCCGCAACGTGGTACGAGAGCGCCGGCCTTTGTGCCGGCGTTTTTTTTGGAGGGTTCTTTGGCGAGTTCGGTGAGTTTGTCGGAGTGGGGAGGGGTAATGAGGAGTTGCGCAGGTGTGGGCGGTTGGGTGTTGCGGCTTGCGGTGCGGGCCCCGTCCCGGCGGGGAGGGGGTTCGCGCTGTCGGGCAGACGTCCGTGTCTGACGCCATCGCCGTGGGCCATCCATGGCCCACTGAACCCCCTCCCCGCCGGAACGGGGCAGGGCGCTTTGAAGTTCCCACTTCGTTAGAGGCGCAACGGAGGGGGGAAGGGAAGAGCAAGAGCAACGCCGCCTTTCTCCGAGCGCGGAGGGCTGGCTTTTGGTTCTTGCTTTGACTCTTGCTCTTGCTCTTGCTTTGGCTCTTGCTCTTGCTCTTGCTCTTGCTCTTGCTTTTCCTCCTCTCCCCCTCCGTTGCGCAAAACCGACGTGGGGAAAACAACGCGCCTTGCACCGTTCCGGCGGGGAGGGGCTTTAGTGGGCCATGGATGGCCCACGGCGATGGCGTCAGACAGGACGTCTGCCCGACAGCGCAAAGCCCCTCCCCGCCGGGACGGGGCCCGCACCGTAAGCCGCAACACCCAACCGCCCACATCTGCGCAACTCCTCATAACCCCCCCAAAAACATTGGGCCAAACCACGTTTCGCGATACGCTGCAGCTCGTGCCTGTACACCCGAAGGACTCCCTCGATCATGCCGTGGCTTCTCCGTGCATCGGCCTCTGCGCGCTCGATGCCGCGCAGGTCTGTCGCGGCTGCCATCGCAGCATCGAAGAGATCGCCCGCTGGCCGCATATGAGCGACGACGAGCGCCGCCGCCTGCTGGAAGAGACCTTGCCCGCGCGCACGCCACGCGAGCGTTTCGACCTGCAACTGCCCGAACGCGAACGTCTGCTGCGCGCGCTGTACCCTGCGCATGCCGCGCCCGCCGGCCCCGGTTGGAACCATGACGACCTGGTCGATGTGCTCGCCGGTGGCGTGTCCGCCGAAGCCGCCGTGCTCGCCGGCCTGGTGCCGCGCAGCGATGGCACCCATGTGCTGCTCACCCGCCGCAACGACAGCCTGCGCCACCACGGCGGGCAGGTCAGCTTTCCCGGTGGCCGCATCGAGCCCTCCGACGCCGATGCCGCCGCCGCCGCGTTGCGCGAAAGCTGCGAGGAGATCGCCCTGGCGCCGGGCCAGGCCAGCGTGCTCGGCTACCTCGATCCCTTCCTCACCGTCAGCGGCTTCCGCGTCACCCCGGTGGTGGCGGTGATCGACCCGGCCTTCGTCGCCGTGCCCCAGCCGGACGAAGTCGCCGATGTCTTCGAAGTACCGCTCGCCTTCCTGATGGACCCCGGCAACCTGCGCAGCATCGACATCGAATTCCGCGGACGCCCGCGCCGCGTGCTCGAGTACGCCTGGCCCGGCCAGCGCATCTGGGGCGCGACCGCGGCCATCCTGCTCAACCTGCGCCGACGACTGGAGCACATCGCATGACCGACTGGCAGACCCTGGTGGATCCGGCCACCCTCGCCACCGCGCTCGGCCATGCCGACCTGCGCATCGTTGATGCGCGCTTCGCCCCGGCCACCGTGGACGATCCCGATTTCGGCCGCCGTGCCTACGCGCAATCGCATCTGCCCGGCGCGGTCTACGCCGATCTCAACCGCGATCTGTCCAACCTGTCGCGCCCCGGCCTGGGCCGGCATCCGCTGCCCTTCGCGGCCGATTTCAGCGCCACGCTCGGACGCTGGGGCATCACCCCCGACAGCCAGGTGGTGGTCTACGACGCCGCCGACGGCAGCATGGCCGCGTCGCGCTTGTGGTGGCTGCTGCGCCTGCTCGGGCATCGCCGGGTCGCCGTGCTCGATGGCGGGCTGGCCGCCTGGCGCGCCGCCGGCTTGCCGGAGAGCAGCCAGCCCGGCGCCTATCCACAAGCACCGGCCTATCCGGCGCAGTTCGACACCACGCAGGTCGCCGATGCCGATGAAGTCGCGCGCCGCACCGGCGAAGCGCCGGGCTGGCTGATCGACGTGCGCTCGCCGGAGCGCTTTGTCGGCCAGGCCGAACCGATCGACCCGGTCGCCGGCCACGTACCGGGCGCGATCAACCGGCCGCTGCCGTTGAGCCTGGCCGACGGCAGGTTCCTGCCACCGGCGCAGTTGCGCGCCGACCTGCTGCCCCGCCTGGGCGGCCGCGCGCCGGGCGAGGTCATCGTGATGTGCGGCTCGGGCGTCACTGCTTGCCACACCTTGCTGGCGATGGAAGCCGCGGGCCTGGCCGGCGCGCGTGTCTATGCCGGCTCCTGGAGCGGCTGGATCAGCGATCCTGCGCGGCCGGTCGCGACCGGCTGAGGCCGCGCTGCGGCACAATGGCGGCTGGCGGTCTCGGCTCGGCGCTGGTGGCGCGGACCGGATCGGATTTTGGGGGCGGTGCGATGCGTTGGCGGACGTGGGCCTTGTGCGGGCTGTTGATGGCAGGGGCGGCATGCTCCGACGACGCGGACAACGCGGCGCCGGCCAGGTCGCTGCTGGGCGGCGGCCGCGAGGACGGCTACGCGCAACAGCTGGAGGCCTGGCGCCAGGCGCGCCTGGCCGCGCTGCGCGCCCCCGATGGCTGGCTCAGCTATACCGGCTCGGGACGGCTGCGGCCGGGCAGCTACCGCGTCGGCACCGCGGCCGACAGCGACATCAGCCTGTCGTCCGGGCCACCGCGGCTCGGGCTGCTCACGGTCGAGGAGGCGCAGATCCGCTTCGAGGCCGCGCGCGGGGTCGATGTTCGCCTGCGTGGCAAGCTGCTCGGCGTCACCCGGCTGGTGCCCGAAGAGGCCGGGCGCAAGGCCGACCGCCTCGATGTCGGCGACAGCCAGTTCTACGTCGTGCGCACCGGCGCCATCTACGGCTGGCGCTTCCGCGACCCGGAATCGCCGGCGCGGCACAAGTTCCCCGGCATCGATCATTTCCCGGTCGACGTGCGCTGGCGCGTGCGCGCACGCTGGGAGCCGTACGCCGCGCCGCGGCCGATCACCCTGCTGACCTCGATCGGCACGCCGCTGGCCGCCTGGATTCCGGGCGAGGCGGTGTTCGAGCGCGATGGCCGCCAGTACCGCCTGCATCCCGTGACGCAGCCGAACGACTCGCGGTTGTTCTTCATCTTTTCCGATCGCACCAGTGGCAAGGAAACCTATGGCGGGGCGCGCTACCTGTTCGTCGCCCAGCCTGCCGACGGCCGCCTGGTGCTGGATTTCAACCGCGCCGAAAACCCGCCGTGCGCATTGACGCCGCACCTGGTCTGTCCGATCGCACCGCCGGCCAACCGGCTCGACCTGGCGGTCAATGCCGGCGAGAAAACCTTCATCGCCAACTGGTGAGTCAGCCGCGCGCGGCGGCGGCAAAGGCGGCGCGGATGCGCGGCCAGGGGAACTGCGGGCCGGGGTCGAGCTTGCGTTGCACTTTCAATGCGGGGTCGTCGCTGGCCGGTTCCTGCGTGGTATCCAGCGCGTCGTGGCCGGCGATTTCGGTCAGCGCCGGCAGTTCCGCGCGCAGCCAATGCAGCAACGACTCCAGCGCCTGCAACTGCGCTTCCGGGTAAGGCTCCCGCATCGTCTGGTGGCGCGAATCCAGCCAGTGCGGGTAGCGGCCGAGGTTGACCAGTTCGATGCCCAGCGAGTGTGCGTTCTGCCCGCGCACGTGGTGGGCCACGCGCTCCAGTGCCACGTATTGCTCGATGCGGCCATCGCGGTCGATGTAGAAGTGGCCGCTGTTGCCGGCGCCGCTGGCGTACAGCACGCGTTCGCCGTATTCGCGCGCGGTGGCCAGGTCCGGCAGTTCGGTGCAATGGATCACCAGCAGCGTGATGTCGTCGCGGCGGCGCAGGGGCAGTTGCGTTTCGTAGGGCAGGGGCGCAGCGTGGATCGACGGCGGCTTGGGCATGCGCGGATGCTAGCATTTGCCCATGCCCCTGAATCCCGAAAGTCCGCTCGCCCGCTTGATGGCGACCCTGCCGCAACGTGGCCGCGTCGACTGGATCGGCCTGCGCCCTGCCCGCGACATCCCCATGCAGGTGGTCGAATCGGCACAGGCCGCCAGCGGCGGCGGCCTGGCCGGCGACCGCTACCAGGGCCGCAACGGCAAGCGCGGCCTCACCCTGATCCAGGCCGAACACCTGCCGGCGATCGCCGCGCTGTCCGGCCACGCGTCGGTCGAGCCGGCGACGCTGCGGCGCAACCTGGTGGTGTCGGGCATTCCATTGATCGCCCTGAAGGGCCGCCGCTTCCGCATCGGCGAGGTCGAGCTGGAAGGCACCGATCCCTGCGACCCGTGCTCGCGCATGGAAACCGCGCTCGGCGCGGGCGGCTACAACGCCATGCGCGGGCATGGCGGCCTGTGCGCACGCATCGTGCGCGGTGGCACCCTGCATGTCGGCGATGAGGTCGAAGCGCTGTGAGCCGCGGCCACTGCATTCTCTCGCACGGTTTCGAGAGCGGCCCCGACGCGACCAAGGTGGCCGCATTGGCGGAAGTTGCCGAACGCCTGGGATGGACCCACGAACGCCCCGACTACACCGATCTCGATGCCCGCCGCGAGGTCAGCCAGCTTGGTGATGTCGCCGCGCGTTGGCAGCGCCTGCGCGGGATCGCGCGCGCGGCGGCCACGCGCGGTCCGGTGGTGCTCGGTGGTTCGAGTCTTGGCGCCTATATTTCCGCGCAGGTTTCGCTGGAAGTGCCGGTGCAGGGGCTGTTCCTGATGGTGCCGCCGACGCGGATGGGGCCGCTGCCGGCGTTGGACGCGGCGCGGGTGCCGACCTCGGTGGTCCACGCCTGGCATGACGAACTGATCCCGGCGGCCGAGGTCATCGCCTGGGCGCAGGCGCGCTCGGCGCGCTTGCTGTTGCTCGACGACCAGCACCGCCTGTCCGCGCACGTCGAAGCGGCGGCGCAGGCGTTCGAAGCGCTGTTGCGTTCGCTATGAGCGCCCTGGAAGGCATCGTCCTGCGCGCGGCGCGCCCGGAAGACGCCGATGCGATCGAAGTACTGACCCTGGTCTCGTATTTCGACGTACCCGGCAGCACCCATCGCGAACACCAGGCGATCGACGCGCTGCGTGCCGACGGTGCGCTGTCGCTGTCCTGGGTCGCCGAGCACGATGGCTACGTGGTCGCCCACCTGGCCGCATCGCCGGTCGAACTGTCCGATGGCGGCCGCGGCTGGCACGTACTGGGCCCCCTGGCGGTCGGGCCCGGCCATCGTGGCCACGGCCTGGCCGGCGACCTGCTGCGCGCGGCGCTGGCGCAGCTACGGCAGGACGGCGCCGCCGGCTGCGTGGTGGCCTCGCCGCCGCGCGCCCTGTTCCTCGCCGCGGGCTTTGCGCCCGAGCCGGGCCTGACGCTCGATGGCGCGCCCCTGCTGGCGCACGGGTTTGGCGACCGGCTGCCGCCGCTGGCCGAGGCGAGCCTGCATCCGGCGCTGACCGGCATGGGCTGAACAAGCCCGGCCGCGTGCCGGCGCCGCACTGGCAATGGCGGCCGCGATGGCCGAACATGCGCCCTCCTGCGGCCTGGCACCTGCCCGCCGCGTCCCTTCACGGCCTGCCGGCTCCGCCGGTCCGGGCCCTCTCGATTCCGCCATCCCGTGAAATTCTTCGCTTCCTGCGCCAAGGGCCTGGAATACCTGCTTGCCGACGAACTGTTGGCCCTGGGCGCCACGCGTGCCACCGCCACCATTTCCGGGGTCAACGCCGAAGGCAGCCTGGTCGATGCCCAGCGCGCCGTGCTGTGGTCGCGCCTGGCCAGCCGCGTGCTGTGGCCGCTGGGCGAGTTCGATTGCCCCGACGAGGACGCGTTGTACGACGGCGTGGCCAAGCTGGACTGGCCCGAGCATCTGTCGCCGGGGCATACCCTGTCGGTGGACGCTCATGTCTCCGGCGCGGTCATCACCCATGCGCGCTATGCCGCGCAGCGGGTCAAGGACGCGGTCGTGGACACAATGCGCCACCACGGCCTGGAGCGGCCCTCGGTCGATGTCGAACAGCCGGACCTGCGCCTGAATTTTTCCCTGCGCAAGGGCAGGGCAACCCTCTCGGTGGACCTGGGCGGCGGCTCGCTGCATCGCCGCGGCTGGCGCCTGGCGCAGAACGAGGCGCCGCTGAAGGAGAACCTCGCCGCCGCCGTCCTGTTGCGCGGCGGCTGGCCCAAGCCCTATCACGACGGCGGCGGCCTGCTCGACCCGATGTGCGGCAGCGGCACCTTGCTGATCGAAGGCGCGCTGATGGCCGCCGACGTGGCGCCCGGGCTGCAGCGCCACGGCCAGGCCGTGCCCAGCCGCTGGCGCGGCTTCGACCGCGGCGCCTGGGAAGTGCTGGTCAACGAAGCGCGTGGCCGCGAACGCATCGGCCGCGCCGGCCTGCGCGCGGTTTTCCATGGCAGCGATCTCGACCCGCGGGCGATCGCCAATGCTCGCGAGAATGCCCAGGTCGCCGGTGTCATCGCGGCGCTGCACCTGGAAGTGCGCGACGTTTCGACCCTGCCGGCACCACCGCAGGCGCAGGGCCTGGCAGTGTGCAATCCGCCTTATGACGAACGCCTGGCCGCCGACGCTGCGCTGTACCGGCGCCTGGGCGATGGCCTGCGCCGCGCCGTGCCGGCCTGGCGCGCCAGCCTGCTGTGCGGCGACACCGAATTGGCGCAGGCCACCGGCCTGCGCGCGGCCAAGCGCTATCAGCTGTTCAACGGCGCCATCGAGTGTGCGTTGATCGGCTGCGACCCGGTCGCCCCGCCGCAGCGCGAAGTGCCGGCAGAGACGCGCGTGCTGAGCGATGGCGCGCAGATGGTCGCCAACCGGCTGCGCAAGAACCTGCAGAAGTTCAAGAAGTGGCGCGCGCGCGAGCAGGTCGAATGCTTCCGCGCCTATGACGCCGATCTGCCCGAATACGCGGCCGCCATCGACGTTTACCGCGAGGCCGATGGTGCCCAGCGCACGTTCCTGCACGTGCAGGAATATGCCGCCCCGGCCACCATTCCCGAGCCCGACGTGCGACGCCGCCGCAACGAATTGCTGGCCGCTGCGCGCGAGGTCTTCGAAGTGCCAGCCGAACAGGTGGCGCTGAAGTCGCGCGAGCGCGGCAAGGGCGGCAGCAAGTATGGCCGCTTCGAGCAGCGCGGCGAGTTCATCCACGTGCGCGAACACAACGCGCTGCTGGAAGTGAACCTGTTCGACTACCTCGACACCGGCCTGTTCCTCGACCACCGGCCGTTGCGTGGGCAGATCGCCGCGCAGGTGCGCGGGCGGCGCTTCCTCAACCTGTTCTGCTACACCGGCGTGGCGACCGTGGAAGCGGCGGTGGCCGGTGCCGCCTCGACCACCAGCGTGGATCTGTCCGGCACCTACCTGGAATGGTGCGCGCGCAACCTGGCGCTCAACGGCCAGGCCGGCGCCCGCCACACGCTGGTGCAAGCCGATGCGATGGCCTGGCTGGAAGCCGAGCGTGGCCAGTACGACGTGATCTTCTGCGACCCGCCGACCTTCTCCAACTCCGCCCGTGCCGACGACTTCGACATACAGCGCGAACACGTGCGCCTGCTGCGCGCGGCGATGGCGCGGCTGGCGCAGGGTGGGGTGTTGTACTTCTCCAACAACTTCCGTCGCTTCCGGCTGGAGGAGAACGCGATTGCCGGGTTCGCCGATTGCGAGGAGATTACCGCGCGAACCTTCGATCCGGATTTCGAGCGCAATGCGCGGATCCATCGGGCGTGGCGGTTGACGCATCCGTTGTAGCGCGGCGCTCCTGTGGGAGGGGCTTCAGCCCCGACGAGCGGCGTCGTGATCTTTCAGATGGCAGTCGCGGCTGAAGCCGCTCCTACAGTGCACCCAGACAGTCCCGCGCGATGCCTGCTGGAGAAATTGTAGGAGGGGCTTCAGCCCCGACGAGCGGCGTCGCGAACTGTCAGATGGCAGTCGCGGCTGAAGCCGCTCCTACAGTGCGCCCAGACAGTTCGCGCGATGCCTGTCGGAGAAATTGTAGGAGGGGCTTCAGCCCCGACGAGCGGCGTCGCGAACTGTCAGATGGCGGTCGCGGCTGAAGCCGCTCCTACAGTGCACCCAGACAGTTCACGCGATGCCTTCGGAGAAATTGTAGGAGGGGCTTCAGCCCCGACGAGCGGGGTCGTGATCTGTCAGATGGCGGTCGCGGCTGAAGCCGCTCCTACAGTGCACCCAGACAGTTCGCGCGATGCCTGCTGGAGAAATTGTAGGAGGGGCTTCAGCCCCGACGAGCGGCGTCGTGATGCATCAGGTCGCGATGGTGCTGGGGCGCTCCTACAACCCGCCGCTCGGCAACCAGATCGACAGCGCATGCAATATCAATCCGATCAACCCACCCACCAGGGTCCCGTTGAACCGGATGTACTGTAGGTCCCGCCCCACCCCCAGCTCCAATTGCTCCACCAGATGACGCTCGTCCCAGCCCTTCATCGTCGAGGCGATGTGCTCGGTGACCGAGCTGCGCAGGCGCGTGGTCAGGCGGTCGGCGGCGTCGAGCATGTGCGTGTTGAGCGCCTCGCGCAGCGCCGGATCGCGCGCCAGCGCCTGGCCCAGGCCCTGCAGCGATTGTTCCAGGTGGCGGGCGATCGCCGAGTCTTCCTGTTCCAGGTCGCGACGCAGCGCGGCATGGATGCGCGCCCATAGGCCCTGGATGTAGTCCTGCAACGCTGGGTGGTCGATCGCCTGCTGCTTCAGCTGCTCAAGGCGCGCGGCCAGTGCCGGGTCCTCGCGCAGGCGCACGATGTACTGCTGCAACCAACGCTCGTAGTCCTGCCGCAGGGGATGTTCCGGCGTGGTCAACACCTGCTGCATTTCCTCCAATGCGGCGCGCGCCAGGCGCTGCGCCAGGCTGTCGCCGATTTCCTCGACCGGTTTGACCCAGTCCACGGTGTCCATCAACTTCGGCCATTCGCGGCGGGCGTAGCGAACGATCAACGCCGACACCCGCGCCTTCACCGCTTCGTCGTCGAGCCAGCGGCCCAGGCGCTGCAGGCCTTCGTCGAGCAATTGCTGGTGGCGGCCGTCGGCGGTGAGCAGGCCGAGCACGTCGCTGGCCGTCGCCGCGGCATTCCACTGCCGCAGCCGTTCGACCACGAAGCGCTGGATCGCGCGCCGCACCGCGGCTTCGTCGAGCAGGTCCAGCGCCTGCACCAGCCAGCCACGCGCCATCCCGGCCAGCATCCGCGCCTGTGCCGGCTGCGCCAGCCATTGCGCCAGGCGCGTGGCGGGGTCGAAGGCGCGCAGTTTTTCCAGCAGGTTTTCCGGCGCCAGGAAGTGATCGCGCACGAACGCGGCCAGGCCATCGGCAAGGCGGTCCTTGCCGCGCGGCAGGATCGCCGTATGCGGGATCGGCAGGCCGAGCGGGCGCCGGAACAGCGCCACCACCGCGAACCAGTCGGCCAGCGCGCCGACGGTGGCGGCTTCGCAGAACGCCGCCAGCCAGGCCCAGCCGCCGCGCTGGCCCATCAGGTGGCTGAGCACGAAGCCGCAGAGCATGAGCAGGAGCAGCCCGGTGGCCAGGGCGCGCATGCGCCGCAGGTCGGCGCGGCGCGGATCGGGAAGCGGTGCGGATATCGACATGGCCCCAGTGTAGCCAGCGCAGGTGAGGCGACAGTGCAGCCGCCGGCGCCGCTCAGGCCACCTTGGCGATCATGTCGCCCAGCACCTCGACGATGCGGTCGATCTGCGCCGGCTCGATGATCAGCGGCGGCGACAGCGCGATGACATCGCCGGTGACCCGCACCAGCAGGTCGCCTTCATGGAACGCGCGCTCGAACACCTCGTAGCCGCGCGCCCCCGGCGCGCCTTCGCGCGGCGCCATCTCGATGGCGCCGATCAGGCCGAAGTTGCGCAGGTCGATGACATGCGGCAGGCCGCGCAGCGACTGGATCGCCCGTTCCCAGCGCGCACCGAGCTCGATCGCACGCTCGAACAGGTGCTCCTCGGCATAGGTGTCCAGCGTCGCCAACGCCGCCGCGCACGCGAGCGGATGACCGGAATAGGTGTAGCCGTGGAAGAACTCGATCGCGCCCGGCGGCCCCTGCATGAAGCTGTCGTGGATCGCGTCGGCGACGAACACCGCGCCCATCGGCACCGCGCCATTGGTCAGGCCCTTGGCCGTGGTCATCAGGTCCGGGGTGACGCCGAAGCGCTGCGCGGCGAACGCCTTGCCGACGCGGCCAAAGCCGGTGATGACCTCGTCGAACACCAGCACGATGCCGTGGCGGTCGCAGATCTCGCGCAGCCGCTGCAGGTAGCCCTCCGGCGGCAGCACCACGCCGGCCGAGCCGCTGACCGGTTCGACGAACACCGCGGCAATGGTGCTGGCATCGTGCAGCGCGATCAGCCGTTCGAGGTCTTCGGCCAGCTCGATGCCGTGTTTCGGCAGGCCGGGCGAAAAGGCATTGCGCTGCAGGTCCAGGGTGTGGCGCAGGTGGTCCACGCCGGCCAGCAACGGGCCGAACCACTTGCGGTTGTTCGGCAGCCCGCCGATCGACATGCCGCCGAAACCGACGCCGTGGTAGGCCTTCTCGCGGCCGATGAACTTGATGCGCTGGCCTTCGCCGCGCGCGCGGTGATAGGCCAGAGCGATCTTCATCGCGCTGTCCACCGCCTCGGAGCCGGAGTTGGTGAAGAACACATGGCCCAGGCCGGCCGGGGCGATCCCGGCCAGGCGTTCGGCAAGCACGAAGGGCAGCGGCGAGCCCATCTGGAAGGTGGGCGCGAAGTCCAGGGTCGCCGCCTGCTCGGCGATCGCCTGGACGATGCGCGGGCGGGTGTGGCCCGCGTTGCAGCACCACAGGCCGGCGGCGGCGTCGAGGATCGGCCGGCCGTCCACGTCGCGGTAGTACATGCCCTGGGCCGAGGCCAACAGGCGCGGCCGCGCCTTGAACTGGCGGTTGGCCGTGAACGGCATCCAGAACGCCTCCAGCGAGGCGGGCGGCTCGAGCGATTGGCGCGCGTAATCGCCGGCGGGATGGTGCAAGGAATCGCTGCCCATGGCGTGCTCCCGGGGTGGCCGGCGTACCGGCAGGTCGTTGAAAAAACTTTACACCAGGCCCGCCGGGCAGGGCGACTTGCCGGGTTCCGGCCGGGGATGTGTAAAGTATCCGCAACACGACTGCGGCCCAGGGGCCAGCCCACCCGGCAATGGATATCGGAGCACGCCTGCAACTGGTGCGCACGGGACGCGGCCTCAGCCAGCGCGAGCTGGCCAAGCGCGTCGGCGTCACCAACAGCACCATCTCGCTGATCGAGCAGAACAAGGTCAGCCCTTCGGTCGCCTCGCTGAAGAAGGTGCTCGACGGCATCCCGATCTCGCTGGCCGACTTCTTCACCCACGATCTGGAGATCGCCGCCGACACGCCGTTCTATGCCGCCGGCGAGCAGCCCGACGTCGGCAGCGACGGCATCCATTACTTCCTGGTCGGCCAGCGCCGCCCGCAGCGACGCATGTGCATCCTGCGCGAGGTGATGGCGCCGGGCAGCGATACCGGCGAGAGCATGCTCAGCCACGACGGCGAAGAGGGCGGGGTGATCGTCAGCGGCACCGTGGAAGTCACCGTCGGCCACCAGGTAAGGGTGCTACGCGAAGGCGAGGCCTATTACTTCGAGAGTCGCGTGCCGCACCGCTTCCGCAACATCGGCGCGGACGAGGCGGTGATCGTCAGCGCCAATACGCCGGCCACGTTCTGAGCGCGCCCCGTGCGCGCGAGTGAGGATTCCATGGACACGCCCAAGACCCAAGCAGACTGGCAGGCCCGTGCCGACACCCTGGTGCTGCAGACCCGCGCCTTCATCGATGGCCGCTATGTGGACGCGGCCAGCGGCGCTACCTTCGACTGCGTCAGCCCGATCGATGGCCGCGTGCTGGGGCAGGTGGCCGACGACGATGCGCAGGACATCGCGCGGGCGGTGACGGCGGCGCGGCGCAGCTTCGAGGCCGGCGCCTGGTCGCGCGCTGCGCCACGGCAGCGCAAGCGCGTGCTGCAGAAGTTCGCGCGGCTGGTCGAAGCGCATGCCGTGGAATTGGCGCTGCTGGAATCGCTGGACATGGGCAAGCCGGTGCGCGATGCGCTCAGCGTCGACGTGGCCGCCAGCGTGCGCTGCCTGGACTGGACGGCCGAGGCGGTGGACAAGGTCTACGGCGAAGTGGCGCCGACCGGCCCCGACGAACTGGGCCTGATCACGCGCGAGCCGCTCGGCGTGGTCGGCGCCATCGTGCCGTGGAATTTCCCGCTGCTGATGGCCTGCTGGAAGATCGCCCCGGCCTTGGCGACGGGCAACTCCGTGGTGCTGAAGCCTTCGGAGAAATCGCCGCTAAGTGCGATCCGCCTGGCCGCGCTCGCCGCCGAGGCCGGCCTCCCGGACGGCGTGTTCAACGTGGTGCCCGGCAGCGGCAAGGGCGCGGGCGAGCCGCTGGCCCTGCACATGGACGTGGACGGGCTGGTGTTCACCGGCTCGACCGCGGTCGGCCGGCGCCTGCTGCAATGCGCCGGCCTGTCGAACATGAAACGCGCCTACATGGAGTGCGGCGGCAAGAGCCCGAACCTGGTGTTCGCCGACGCGCCCGACCTCGACCGCGCCGCCGAAGCCGCCGCCAGCGCGATCTTCTACAACCAGGGCGAAGTCTGCACCGCGGCCTCGCGCCTGCTGGTGGAGCGATCGATCAAGGACGCGTTCGTCGCCCGCGTGGTCGCCGCCGGGCGGCGCATGCAGCCGCGCCATCCCTTCGACCCGGATGCGGCGATGGGCGCGCTGGTGGACGAAGGCCAGGCCGGCCGCGTGCTCGACTACATCGCCCGCGGCACCGCCGAGGGCGCGCGGCTGCTGCTGGGCGGCAAGCGTGCCGAGGTCGTGGCCGGCGGCAGCTACGTGGCGCCGACGGTGTTCGACGAGGTCGCGCCGGAACACGCCATCGCCCGCGAGGAAATCTTCGGCCCGGTGCTGGCGGTACTGCCTTTCGACGACGAGGCCCATGCGCTGCGCATGGCCAACGACAGCGAGTACGGCCTGGCCGCCGGGGTGTGGACGCGCGACATCTCGCGCGCCCATCGCGTCGCCCGCGCGCTGCGCGCCGGCAGCGTCTGGGTGAACTACTGGGACGGCGGCGACATGACCGCGCCGTTCGGCGGCTACAAGCAGTCGGGCAACGGACGCGACAAGTCGCTGCATGCGTTCGACAAGTACACCGAGATGAAGGCGACTTGGATCAATCTGGGGTAGGGCTGTGCGGGGCTTGGGACTTTTTCGGGACTCGGGACTCGGGACTCGGGACTCGACCTGGGCTGATGGCAAGCGGTTTTCTGATGGATCGCTGCTAGGATCTTGAGTTCGGTTGCACTGCGTGTTTCAGACCCTGAGCCCAGCGCTTTTCCGAGTCCCGAGTCCCGAGTCCCGAGTCCCGCCGCATGAACCCCAATCCGCCCCACCGAGTCCTACTAGCCAGCCTGGTCGGCACCACGATCGAGTTCTTCGATTTCTACATCTACGCCACCGCCGCGGTGCTGGTGTTCCCGGCGTTGTTCTTTCCAGCCGGCGACGCCAGCGCGGCGCGCCTGCAATCGCTGGCGACCTTCGCGGTCGCCTTCATCGCCCGCCCGGTGGGCTCGGCGCTGTTCGGCCACTTCGGCGACCGCATCGGCCGCAAGGCCACGCTGGTGGCGGCCCTGCTGACGATGGGCGTGTCCACGGTGACGATCGGCCTATTGCCCGGCTATGCGCAGATCGGCGTGTGGGCGCCGGCCTTGCTGGCGTTGTGCCGCTTTGGCCAGGGCTTGGGATTGGGCGGCGAGTGGGGCGGGGCGGTGCTGCTGGCGACGGAGAACGCGCCGCCCGGCAAGCGCGCCTGGTATGGGATGTTCCCGCAGTTCGGCGCGCCGCTGGGGTTCCTGCTCTCGACCTCGACCTTCCTGCTGCTCGGCGCGGTGCTCAGCGATGCGCAGTTCGCTACCTGGGGCTGGCGCATTCCGTTCATCGCCAGCGCATTGCTGGTCGGGGTCGGCCTGTGGGTGCGCTTGCGCATCACCGAGACGCCGGACTTCCAGCGCGCCATCGAACGCGCCGAGCGCGTGCGCCTGCCGCTGCGCACGGTGTTCGCGCAGCATGGGGTGCAGGTCGTGCTCGGCACGCTGGCGACCTTTGCGACTTTCGCGCTGTTCTACCTGATGACGGTCTGGGCGCTGGGCCACGGCACGGCCAGGCTCGGTTATGGCAAGGAGTCGTTCCTGCTGCTGCAGATGGTGGGCATCGTGTTCTTCGCCCTCGGCATTCCGATTTCGGCGCGCTGGGGCGACCGCGGCGGCACCGCGCCGGCGATGGTGATCGCGAGCATCTGCATCATCCTGTTCGGCCTGTGCTTCGCGCCGCTGTTCGTTGCCGGCGAGCCGTTGCGGGTGCTGTTGTTCCTCGCCCTGGGGTTCTTCTTCATGGGCCTGACCTACGGGCCGTGCGGCACGCTGCTGGCGCAGTTGTATCCGGTGCAGGTGCGCTATACCGGTGCGTCGCTGTCGTTCAACCTGGCCGGCATCCTCGGTGCGGCACCGGCGCCGTATATCGCCACGGGGCTGGCCGAGCGTTACGGGTTGCCGGCGGTGGGGGCCTATCTGGCGGTGGCGGCGGCGGTGAGCCTGGGCGCGTTGTTGTTGTCGCGGCGGTACCTGGAGCGTTGATCAGCCGAACAGGCGCCGCAAGGTTCGGGTCAGCCAGCGGCCGTCCTGGTGTTGGCGGGTGAATTGGTTGAGATGGCGCTTGACCGTATCGGCATAGGCCTTGTCGTCGCCGCGGATGTGGTTGAACAGCCAGCGGGCGAGCATGGCGCGCAGTTCGTCGGCGACGTCTTCGCCGGCCTGGAAGCGCATGCGGTATTCGGCGACGCGCCGGCCGAAGACTTCGTGGACGCGTTTGTGCGCGGCGCAGAAGGGATAGCCGGCCTCTTCCATGAGTTCTTCTTCGAAGGCGAAGTGGGAGAGGGTGTAGTCGACGAGTTCGTCGATGACTTCGGCGACGGCCACCGGTTCGAGGCTGTGGCGGGCGACGTGGAGGTGGTTGATCATCTCCACGATGCGCTGGTGTTGGTGGTCGATGACCTCGATGCCGGTGTTGAGGTCGTCTTGCCAGGTGAGTAGTGCCATGTGTTTCGCCCCCGTGGTTCTGGGTGGGCAGGATGGCTTGGCGGCGGTTGAATGGCTTTGATCCGGATCAAGGCGGTGGGCGGCGGGCAAAACCTCAGGCAGCCACGGCCCCTGCCGCCATCGCATGACTCAACCGGTTGCGGCCACCGGCCTTGGCCAGATACAGATGTTTGTCCGCCTCGCCCAGCAGGTGATGCAAGGATTCGTCATGCCGGCGCGCGGTGCATAAGCCGATGCTTACCGTCATGCGCAGTTCCTGGTTGCCCACTTGCACCCGCAACGATTCGATGCGTTGACGCAGGCGTTCGAAGTAGCCGGTGGCTTCGGCCGGAGACAGGCCGGGGACGAGCAGGCAGAACTCTTCGCCGCCAAAGCGCGCGGCGAGGTCTTGCGGCCGTGCGTGGGCGGCGACGGCGTTCGCCACGGCGCGCAGGGCATCGTCGCCGGCTTCGTGGCCCCAGGTGTCGTTGATGTGCTTGAAGTGGTCGATGTCCACCATCGCCGCAGTGACGCTCTGGCGCTCGGCCAGCAGGCGCGGCAGGCTACGCTGGCTTTGTTCGAGGAAGTGGCGGCGGTTCGGCAGGCCGGTGAGGTAGTCGCGGGTGGCCAGGTCCTGCAGGGTGCCGATCAGTTCCAACTGGTCCACGTTCTGCGAGACGCGGCAGAAGAATTCCTCGCGCGAGAAGGGCTTGCGCAGGAAGTCGTTGGCGCCGTTCTTGAGGAAACGCGGGATCAGCGAGGCGTCGGTGTTGCCGGAGATGCCGATCACCGCGACTTTGTCGCGGGTGCGCAGTCCGCGCAGGCGGCGGGTGAATTCGACGCCCTCCATGCCGGGCATTTCCTGGTCGACGATCGCCAGGCGGATGCTCGGGTCCTGTTCGATGGCCTGCAGCCCGGCCATGCCGTCGGCGGCGGCGACGACGCGGTAGCCGTACATCTGCAGCAGGCCGGCGGCGTAGGTGCGCGCCGACAGCGAATCGTCCACGACCAGGGCGGAAATGCGCCGGTTGCGCTCCAGGCGCTGCACCAGCCAGGCCAGGTAGTCGACGCTGCCCGGGGCGTTCTTGACCACGTAGTCGATGATCTGCTGCTGCAGCACGCGCCGGCGCAGGTCCTCGTCGTACACGCCGCTGACCACCACGGTCGGCAGGCCGCGCGCGGTGAAGAATTCCACCACCTGGTCGCGGTCGCCATCGACCAGCACCAGGCCGGTGAGGACCAGGAACCAGCCTTGTTCTTCGTCGAGCACGCGCGCGGCTTCGGCCAGCGTGGAGACGACGGTCACCGGCAGTTCCACCCGCTGCTCGATCGCCTCGCGCAGGAGCGTGGTGAAGGTGCGCGAGTTCTCGACCAGCAGGATCCGCTGGGGCAGGGGATTGCCGTCGTCGTACGGGCTGGCGGGAACGGTGGGCATGGATCCGGTGGCCGGATGGAGGGGTCGCCAGGGGTAGCGGCCGCGGCGCTGGAAACTTGAGCTGCTTCACGAAAATCCCCGGGTGTCAGCGTGGCGAACCTCACCTGCCGAATGACCTGGGTGAAGGGGCGATTAGTCTCATGGTTATCGCCTCCACAGCATGGTGTTGTTCAGGCCCGGCAACGTCGGTTGCCGGCATCCATTCCTGCCTGGAGAACTCCAATGCGCAAATCCCCTCCATTCGCCGGGCAGGGACGCCCGCGTTCCGCCTGGATCTGGGGCGGCCTGGCCGTCGCCGGGCTTGCCGCCGCTGCGGCTGGCAGCCTGCACCTGGCCGGCGATCGTGCCAGCCAGCCCGTGGCCGCGGCCGAGCCGCTGCGTCGCAGCACCTTCGACGCACTGCGCCCGGCGCCGCAGTCCGCAGCGCCCGGGTTGACCCTGGCGCCACGTTCTGCCGGTGCCGAGCGCCAGGAAGTGCGTGGCTACGCCGAGGCGATGTGGAACGCGATCGCGCTGTTCGACAGCGGCAAAGCCTTGCCGTCGGACAAGCTGTGTTTCGAGGACGACGGCAGTATCTCGCGCACCGACTACACCTTCATCACCAACGTGGGGGCCTACACGTGGAGCATCCTCGGTGCGCGCGACCTGGGCCTGATCGGCGACCAGGCGGCGCGGCAGAAGTTGCTGCCGTTGCTCGACGCCATCGAGACCCTGCAGACCAAGTCCGCCGCGGCCGGCGCCCCCGGCGGCCTGATGACCTGGGCGGCGAAGATCGATGGCCCGCGCATCGACGGCACGACCATCTCCTCGGTGGACAATGCCTGGCTGGCGGCCGGGCTGGCGCTGATCGCCGAGGCCTATCCGCTGCTCAAGCCGCGCGCCGAAGCGATCCTGGCGCGGATGGACTTCGCCTCGCTGCTGCACTCGGGCAAGGGCCAGTTCCACAACAACTACGACCTGGGCACTCGCGCCTTTTCCAACGGCACCTATGACCTGCTGACCGAGGCGCGCTTCATTTCCTACCTCGCCATCGGCGAGGGCAAGGTGCCCGGCTCGCAGTATTTCCGGGTCGAACGCTGGCCCTCGTGGCGCGGGCAGAACAATCCGGCGCAGTTCCGGACCTACGAAGGCGTGCGCGTCTACGAGCACACGCTGACCTATGGCGGCCAGCGCTTCCAGCCGAGCTGGGGCGGCAGCATGTTCGAAAGTTTCATGCCCTACCTGCTGATTCCCGAAACCCAGTGGGCACCGGACAGCTGGGGCCGTTCGCATCCGCAGATGGCGGCCGCGCAGGTGCGCTTCGGCCTGGACAACCACGGCTACTGGGGATTCTCGCCGTCGATGATCCCGGCCACCCGCGGCTACACCGAGTACGGCGCGCCGCCGATGGGCATCGGCGGCTATTCGCCGTTGGGTGAAAACCTCGCCGCTCGCGCCGGCCCGGTGGTGACGCCGCATGCGGTGTTCCTGCCGATCGAGTTCGAACCCGCCGCCGCGCTGGCCAACCTGCGCAAATTGCGCGCGAGCTTCCCGGGCGTGTACGACCAGCGCTACGGTTTCCGCGACAGCGTGGACGTGCAGACCGGCAAGGTCAGCCAGTGCATGCTCCTGCTGGACCAGGCCATGGCGTTCGGTGCGATGGTCAACTACCTGACCGACGGTGGCCTGCGGCGCTACCTGGGCGGTCGCTACGCCAACCGCTTGCAGCCGCTGATCGGCCAGGAGCAATTCTGGTACCCCGAGGCCGGCCGCTGAAGTCGGCACGGCGTCGCATGCGTCGGGCCCGGCCGGCCCGGCGCATGCCCGCGATGCTTCACCACAAGGCATCGCGCATCCGATACCACGCCATGGCCGCCACCAGCAGCGGCGTGCGCAGCGTGCGGCCGCCCGGGAAAGGCCGGTGCGGGATGCGGGCGAAGGCGTCGAGCCGGTGCGTCTGCCCGCTGATGGCCTCGGCGATCAACTGCCCGGCCAGGCCGCTGGCGGCGACACCATGGCCGGAGAAGCCCTGCGCGTAATAGAGGTTGCCGCCGAGCCGGCCCCAATCCGGTGCGCGATTGCGGGTGATGTCGACATAGCCGCCCCACAGGTATTCGAAGCCGACGCCGCGCAGTTGCGGGAAGACCCGCGCCATGCGCCGCTGCATCAGCCCGCGCAGCCCCGGTGGCGGCAGCGAGGAGTAACTGGCGCGGCCGCCGAACAGCAGGCGGTGGTCGTGGCTGAGGCGAAAATAATCCAGCGCCCAGTTGGCGTCGGCCACGGCCATGTCGTTGCCGATCAGCTGGCGCGCGCGCTCGGCGCCGAGCACCGGCGTGGCACCGATATAGGTGCCCACCGGCATGATCCGCGCTTCCAGTTCGGGAGCAACGCCGCGCAGCCAGGCGTTGCCGGCCACCACCGCGAAGTCCGCGCGTACCTGCCCTTGTGCGGTGTGCAGCACCACCTGACCGCCCGGCGCGATGCGCAGCACCGGCGAGCCTTCGTGGATCACCACGCCGGCGGCCAGCGCCGCGCGCGCCAGCCCTTGCGCATAGGCCAGGGGATGCAGGTGGCCGCTGGCCGCGTCGTAGACCGCGCCCTGGTAGAGGTCGCTGCCGAGCCGGGCGCGCAGGGTGTCGCGGTCCCACCATTGCAATGGATAGTCGTAGCGCTGCGCCATCTCGACGATGCCCGCGCGCAGGGCGCGGGTCTGGCGCGGTTTCAGGGGGACGTGGGCGTAGCCGTCGCGCCAGTGGCAGTCGATGGCGTGGCGCTCGATGCGGCCGCGCAGGCGCGCCATCCCTTCGCGCGAAAGGTCGAACAGCAGGCGCGCATCTTCGGCGCCCAGCAGGGTCTCCAGGGTCGACTGCTCGCAGCCGTAGCCGACGATCGCCTGGCCGCCATTGCGGCCCGAGGCGCCCCAGCCGATGCGCTCGGCCTCCAGCACGGTCACCCGGTGCCCGGCCTCGGCCAGCGCCAGCGCTGCGCTCAGCCCGGTGTAGCCGGCGCCGAGCACGGCCACGTCGGCGCGCTGCGCGCCCTGCAATGCCGGCTGTTCGGGCAACGCGGCCACGCTGGCGGCGTACCAGCTGTGCGGGGCTGCGCCGGCGCCGGTGCGCGCCATCACACTGTCCGCAGGTACCAGGCGTAGTCCAGGTCGGACACCTGGGCATGGAAGTCGAGCATCTCGCGGCGCTTCTGCTGGCCGTAGATGTGGCGGAAGCGTTCGCCGAAGTGGCGGGCGACGAAGTCATCGCCGAGGAATTGCTCGATCGCCCCGCGCCACGACGGTGAGGCGGCTTCCAGTTGCGCGTAGGCATTGCCGGTGGTGGCGGGGCCGGGCAGGTGGCGCCGTTCGAGGCCGTCGAGCAGGGCGGCGAGCACTGCCGCCGTCACCAGGTAGGGGTTGGCGTCGGCGCCGGCGATACGGTGTTCGATGCGCATGTTGCGCGCATCGCTGTGCGGGATGCGCAAGGCGACGGTGCGGTTGTTGAAGCCCCAGCTGTCGTTGAGCGGCACGAAGGCATTCGGCACGAAGCGCCGGTAGCTGTTGGCATGCGGCGCGAACAACAGCAGCGAAGAGGGCGCCGCGCCCTGCAGCCCGGCGATGGCGTGCAGCATCGCCTCGGCCGGTGCCTGCGGCGTGCCGGCGAAGACGTTGCGCCCGTCGCGGTCGAGCAGGCTGACGTGCAGGTGCAGGCCGCTGCCGGCCTGGTCGGCGAAGGGCTTGGCCATGAAGCTGGCCAGGCGATGCTGCTGCTGGGCGATGGCCTTGATCGTGCGCTTGAGCAACAGCGCATCGTCGCAGGCGGCGAGGGCATCGTCGCGATGGCGCAGGTTGATCTCGAACTGGCCGGGCGCGTATTCGGCCACGGCGGTGTCGGCGGGAATCCGCTGCGCCTGGCAGGCGGCGGCGACCGCATCGATGAATTCGCGCTGCTCGTCCAGCTCCTGCAGGTAATACACCTGGGTGCTGTCGCTGCGCAGGCCGCTGTGTGGATCGCGCGGCGTCTGCGGGCGGCCGCGCGCATCCGGCACGGCATCGAACAGATAGAACTCCAGTTCCACCGCAACCACCGGCACCAGGCCCAGGGCGGAGAAGCGCGCCAGCACGCGCTGCAGCACCTCGCGCGGCGCCACCTCGAAACGGCCGCCGGCACCGTCTTCCATTTCCAGCAGCAACTGGGCGCTCGGGCGCGTGGCCCAGGGCACCGGGCGCAGCGTGCCGGGAACGGGGCGGCAGATACGGTCCTCGTCGCCGATCTCATAGCCCAGCCCGGTCTCCTCGACGGTGTTGCCGGTGATGTCGGTGGCGATCAGCGACATCGGCAGGCAGACGCCGTCGCGGTACACCTTGTCCAGGGCGTCGCGGGTGATGCGCTTGCCGCGCAGCAGGCCGTTGGTGTCGGGCAGCAGCAGGTCGATCTGCTCGCAGCCTTCGATCAGGGCAAGCGTGCGGGCGTCCTCGGCGGGCAGCGGCGAGGGAGTCGAAGCGGAGGAATACGCGGCCATGGGCGGCGCCATCGGGGGTCGTCACGAGCTTAGCAGAGGGGGGCGCTGTCAAGAATACTCAACGCCGCGGCCGGCGTTCGTGCCCGCCATGGCCGATTTGCAGGGTTCGGCGCGGGGACGGGCAGGGACCTTGTTGTAAAAATAAAACGGCCGGGGTAAGTTGCCGGCAAGCCAGAACGAGCGACTCGCATGGCTCTCCCCCCGCTGGTCGGCCTGCCCACCGACCGCAAGATCATCGGCCCGCACCCCTTCCTTGCCGTCGGCGAGAAGTACGTGCGCGCAGTGGTCGACGGCGCGGAGGCCACGCCGGTGCTGTTGCCGGCCCTGCAGCCGCCGCTGGCCGCCGATGCCTGGCTGGACCGCCTCGACGGCCTGCTGTTGACCGGCGCGGTCAGCAATATCGAACCGCATCACTATGCCGGGCCGCCCAGCTGGGACGGCAACCTGCACGACCCGGCGCGCGACGCCAACACCTTGCCCCTGGTCGCCGCCGCGCTGGCGCGTGGCCTGCCGGTCCTGGCCATCTGCCGCGGCCTGCAGGAAGTCAACGTCGCGCTGGGTGGCAGCCTGCATCCGCGCGTGCATGAAGTGCCCGGCCTGGCCGACCACCGCGAAGACGTCGAGGCGGCATTGGAAGTCCAGTACGGCCCGGCGCATGCGCTGCGCCTGGCGGCCGGCGGCTGGCTGGCCGGAATTGCCGGCAGCGAGGAAGTCCGGGTCAATTCGCTGCACGGGCAGGGCATCGAGCGCCTGGCCGAAGGGCTGATCGTCGAGGCGGTCTCGCCCGACGGCCTGGTCGAGGCCTTCCGCGGCGCCGGTCCCGGCTTCCTGCTCGCCGTGCAATGGCACCCGGAATGGCGGGTGCGCGACAACCCGTTCTATCTCGGCATCTTCCGCGCCTTCGGCGAGGCCTGTCGTCGCTACGCCGCACACAACTCCAGCAGATCCCCATGACCACAACCCGCTCCCGCTCGCGCAAGAACGTTCCCGAACAGGCCGAAAGTTCGCTGCGGCGCTGGCTCAAGGAGCGCCACATCACCGAGGTCGAATGCCTGGTGCCGGACATCACCGGCAACGCGCGCGGCAAGATCATCCCCGCCGACAAGTTCTCGCACGACTACGGCACGCGCCTGCCCGAAGGCATTTTCGCCACCACCGTCACCGGCGACTATCCCGACGACTACTACGAGCTGACCTCGCCCTCGGATTCGGACATGCAGCTGCGCCCGGACCCGGACACCGTGCGCATGGTGCCCTGGGCCACCGACCCGACCGCGCAGGTCATCCACGATTGCTACACCCGCGATGGCCAACCGCACGAACTGGCGCCGCGCAATGTCTTGCGCCGCGTGCTCGCCGACTACGCCGTCGCGGGGCTGCAGCCGGTGGTGGCCCCGGAACTCGAATTCTTCCTGGTGCAGAAGAACACCGACCCCGACTTCCCGCTGCTGCCACCGGCCGGCCGCTCCGGCCGCGCCGAAACCGCGCGCCAGTCGTACTCCATCGATGCGGTCAACGAATTCGACCCCATCCTCGACCTGATGTACGACTACTGCGACGCGATGGAGCTGGACGTGGACACGCTCATCCACGAATCCGGCGCCGCGCAGCTGGAAGTCAACTTCACCCATGCCGACGCGCTCTCGCGTGCCGACCAGGTCTTCCTGTTCAAGCGCACCATGCGCGAAGCCGCACTGCGCCACGGCATCTACGCCACCTTCCTGGCCAAGCCGATGGAGACCGAGCCGGGCAGCGCCATGCACATCCACCAGAGCCTGCTCGATGCCAAGGGCCGTAACGTTTTCAGCGGCAAGCTCAGCGAAGGCGTGAGCCAGACTTTCCTGCATTACCTCGGCGGCCTGCAGAAGTACGTGCCGATGGCGATGGCCTTCTTCGCACCGAATGTGAATTCCTACCGGCGTCTGATGTTCGGCGAAGTCTCACCGAGCAACGTCCTGTGGGGCTTCGACAACCGCACCTGCGGCCTGCGCGTGCCGATCGACACGCCGGAGAACACCCGCGTGGAGAGCCGCTTCGCCGGCTCCGATGCCAATCCCTACCTGGCCATGGCCGCCACCCTGGCCTGCGGCCTGCTGGGCATCCGCGAAAAACTCGAGCCCACGCCCGCCTTCACCGGCAGCGGAAAGGAAGAAGGCTACGACCTGCCGCGCTCCTTGGGCGAGGCCCTCGACGACCTGGAAACCTGCGCCCCATTGCAAGCCATGCTCGGCCCCCGCTTCGTGCGCGCCTACATTTCCGTCAAGCGCAAGGAGTATGAAACCTTCTTCCGCGTGATCAGTTCCTGGGAGCGCGAATTCCTGTTGTTGAACGTCTGAGGAGTGGAAGCCGCCGGCATGGACAAACAGACCCTGCAAACCCTCCAGCATCTGGACGCCGCCCACCACCTCCACCCCTTCAACGACAACGCCGCCCTGGCCCAGAGGGGCACCCGCATCCTCACCCGCGGCGAAGGCTGCTACGTCTGGGACGCCGAAGGCCACAAGCTGCTCGATGCCTTCGCCGGCCTGTGGTGCGTCAACATCGGCTACGGCCGCGCCGAACTCGGCGACGCCGCCGCCACCCAGATGCGCACGCTCGCCTACTACAACAGCTTCTTCCAATGCACCACCGAACCGACCATCCGCCTGGCCGCCGAACTGGCCGAGCTGGCGCCGGGCGACATCAACCACGCCTTCTTCACCAATTCCGGCTCCGAAGCCAACGACACGATCCTGCGCCTGGTCCGGCACTTCTGGGCCGTGCAGGACCAACCGCGCAAGAACATCTTCATCGGCCGGCATGACGGCTACCACGGCACCACCATGGCCGGCGCCAGCCTCGGCGGCATGAAGGGCATGCACAGGCAGGGCGGGCTGCCGATTCCCGACATCCACCACATCGACCCGCCGTACTGGTTCGGCGATGGCGGCGATCTGGACCCGGAGGAATACGGCCTGCTCGCCGCGCGGCGGCTGGAAGACAAGATCCTCGAACTGGGGCCCGAGCGCGTGGCCGCCTTCATCGGCGAACCGATCATGGGCGCGATCGGCGTCTACATCCCGCCGCGCAGCTACTGGCCCGAGATCGAGCGCATCTGCCGCCGGTACGACGTGCTGCTGGTGGCCGACGAGGTCATCTGCGGCTTCGGCCGCACCGGCGAGTGGTTCGGCGCGCAGTACTTCGGTTTCCAGCCCGACGTGATGACCCTCGCCAAGGGCATCACCTCCGGCTACATCCCGCTGGGCGCGGCCATGTTCAACGACCGCGTCGCCGGCGTGCTGGCCACGCAGGGGGGCGAGCTGGCCCACGGTTGCACCTATTCGGGGCATCCGGTGTGCGCGGCGGTGGCGCTGGAGAACCTGCGCATCCTGCGCGAGGAGCGCGTGGTGGAACATGCCCGCGACGACATCGCCCCGTACCTGGGCCAGCGCTGGGCCGAACTGGGCGAGCACCGCCTGGTCGGCGAGGCGCGCATCGCCGGGCTGATGGGCGCGCTGGAACTGGTGCCGGACAAGCGCCGCCGCGAATACTTTGCCGAGCGCGGCAAGGTCGGCGCCCTGTGCCGCGACATCGCGCTGCGGCACGGGTTGATCCTGCGGGCCACGAACGACGCCATGCTGTTGTCGCCGCCGCTGGTCATCACCCGGTTGCAGGTGGACGAGTTGTTCGACAAGGCCTGGAAGGCCCTGGACGAGTGCGCCGTGGCGCTGGGCAAATAGGCCGGCGCTGGGTACGCTGGACGGGCTCGCCGGCGCCCGCCGTCCACCCCCCGTGGCTCCCTGGAGACTTTCGATGAAGCTGCGCATCCTCACCGTGACCCTCGCCACCGTCTTGCTGGCCGCCTGCGGCGGCAAGGGCGGCGATACCGCCAAGGCCGGCGGCGCCGCACCGCAGGAGAAAGTGCTCAACGTCTACAACTACTCGGACTACATCGCCGAGGACACGATCCCGAATTTCGAGAAAGCGACCGGCATCAAGGTCACCTACGACGTATTCGACAGCGACGAGATGGTGGAGACCAAGCTGCTGGCCGGCGACAGCGGCTACGACGTGGTCGTGCCCACGCTCAACTTCTTCGGCCGGCAGATCCAGGCCGGCGTGTTCCTGCCGCTGGACAAGAGCAAGATCCCGAACCTGGCCAACCTCGACCCGGAGGTGATGAAACGCATCGCCCAGCAGGACCCGGACAACAAGTACGGCGTGCCCTACATGATCGGCACCACCGGCATCGGCTACAACGTCGACAAGGTCAAGGCCGCCTTCGGCAGCACCGACATCGCCAACAGCTGGGACCTGATCTTCAAGCCGGAGAACATCGCCAAGCTCAAGGACTGCGGCATCACCATCCTCGACACGCCCTCGGACATGATCCCGATCGCGCTGAACTACCTGGGACTGGACCCGCACAGCCAGGATCCCAAGCAGATCCAGCAGGCGGCCGACCTGATCAAGAAGATCCGCCCCTACGTGCAGAACTTCCACTCCAGCCAGTACGTCTCCTCGCTGGCCAACGGCAACACCTGCCTGGCGGTGGGCTGGTCGGGCGACATCATCCAGGCCCGCGACCGCGCCGAGGAAGCCGACAACGGCGTACAGGTGGCCTACTCGATTCCGAAGGAAGGCGCGCCGCAGTGGTTCGACATGCTGGCGATCCCCAAGGACGCCAAGCACCCGGACAACGCCTACGCGCTGATCGACTACCTGCTGCAGCCCGAGGTGGCCGCGGCCAACACCAACTTCATCCACTACGCCAACCCGGTGCCCAAGGCCACGCCGCTGGTATCGGAAGAGATCCGCAACGACCCGACCATCTACCCGCCGGCCGACGTGGCGGCGAAGATGTTCACCTATTCGATCAATCCGCCCGAAGTGGACAAGCTCTACACGCGGCTGTGGACGGAGATCAAGACCGGGCGCTGAGGGGTACGGCAGGCGGCGCTGAGCCGCCTGTCGCGTTTTGGGGGCAAGTCCTGGCAAGTCCGCTATAGCGCTGCCTGCGGGCAGCCTTGGAGACCACGATGAAACGGCACGCAGTGGGGATGGCGTTGGCGGTACTGGTGGTGGGGATGGCGGGCTGCGGCGGCCAGCACGGCGCAGCGCAGACGGATGCACAGGCCACGGCGGCGCCGGAGCCCAAGGTGCTCAACGTCTACAACTGGTCGGACTACATCGCCGAGGGCACCGTCCCGGCGTTCGAACAACGCACCGGCATCAAGGTCGCCTACGACGTCTTCGACAGCAACGAGCTGCTCGAAGCCAAGCTGCTGGCCAGCGGCAGCGGCTACGACGTCGTCGTGCCCTCGCTGAGCTTCCTGGGCCGGCAGATCCAGGCCGGCGTGTTCCAGCCGCTGGACAAGCGCAAGATCCCGAACCTGGCCAACCTCGACCCGGCGATGATGGAACGCATCGCCCAGCAAGACCCCGGCAACAAATACGCCGTGCCCTACCTGTGGGGCACCACCGGCATCGGCTACAACGTCGACAAGATCAAGGCCGCCTTCGGCACCACCGAGGTGGTCGACAGCTGGGACCTGGTGTTCAAGCCGGAGAACATCGCCAAGCTCAAGGATTGCGGCGTCACCGTGCTCGACACCCCTTCGGAGATCATCCCGACGGTGCTGCACTACCTCGGCGAAGACCCCAACAGCACCGACCCGGCGGTGATCGAGCGTGGCGTGCAGGTGCTGCGCAAGATCCGCCCCTACATCCGCAACTTCCACTCCTCGCAATACATCGACAGCCTGGCCAAGGGAACCACCTGCCTGGCGATCGGCTGGTCGGGCGACGTCCTGCAAGCGCGCGACCGCGCCAGGGAAGCCAACAACGGCGTGCAGGTCGCCTATTCGATCCCGAAGGAAGGCGCGCTGCAGTTCTTCGACATGCTGGCGATCCCCAAGGACGCCCAGCACCCCGACAACGCCCACGCCTTCATCAACTACCTGCTCGAACCCGAAGTGGCCGCGGCCAACACCAACTTCGTCAGCTATCCCAACCCGGTGCTCAAAGCGACACCGCTGATCGATGCCGCGATCCGCGACGACAGGACCATCTACCCGCCACCGGAAGTGACGGCCAGGCTATTCGGCCTGAAGATCCTCCCGCCAGAAATAGACCGCCTCTACACCCGCCTCTGGACCGACCTGAAAACCGGCCACTAACCCCGCATATCCCTTCTCCCTCCGGGAGAAGATGCCCGAAGGGCGGATGAGGGCGCTCTCGCGCCTATCCTCAACCCCACCGCGCGCCCACCATCGGGCGTCCGGGGCCGGGCCCTTGCCCCGGGGGCGTTGGGCGACAGGGACCTCGCCCAACGAGACACGCAGGATGCAGTTTTTGGCGTCCCCCGGGGCAAGGGCCCGGCCCCGGACGCCGCACGTAGAACAACAACGGCCGCTTCAACATCTGCGATCATCCAACAAGCAATCCCACTGCAAGCCACCCACTGCAAGCCACCCACTGCAAAGGGACCCCATGGCACCGCCCGAAGCCAAACCCGAACGCACCCCCGTCCAACAACCCGGCAACGGCGAGGGCTACCTGTCCATCCAGGACGTGCGCAAAGAATTCGACGGCTTCGTCGCCGTGGACGACGTCACCCTGCAGATCCGCAAAGGCGAAATCTTCGCCCTGCTCGGCGGCTCCGGCAGCGGCAAGTCCACCCTGCTGCGCTGCCTGGCCGGCTTCGAACGCCCCACCAAGGGCCGCATCGTCCTCGACGGCCAACTCATGAACGACCTGCCGCCCTACGAACGGCCGATCAACATGATGTTCCAGTCCTACGCCCTGTTCCCGCACATGACCGTCGAACAGAACATCGCCTTCGGCCTCAAACAGGACGGCCTGGCCCGCGACGCCGTGCGCAAGCGGGTAGGGGAGATGCTCGAACTGGTGCAGCTCGGCAAACTCGGCAAGCGCAAGCCGCACCAACTGTCCGGCGGCCAGCAACAGCGCGTCGCCCTGGCGCGCTCCCTGGCCAAAGGGCCCAAGCTGTTGCTGCTCGATGAACCCATGGGCGCGCTCGACAAGAAACTGCGCTCGAAGATGCAGCTGGAGCTGGTCAACATCATCGAAACCTCCGGCGTCACCTGCGTCATGGTCACCCACGACCAGGAAGAGGCCATGACCATGGCCACCCGCATCGCCCTGATGGACCAGGGCTGGATCCAGCAGGTCGGCAAGCCCGACGAAATCTACGAACAACCGGCCAACCGCTTCGCCGCCGAATTCATCGGCTCGGTCAACCTGGTCGACGCCGTGATCGACGAAGACCAGCCGGACTACGTCACCCTGCGCACCGGCGCCTTCCCCGACATCATCGACATCGGCCACGGCATCACCGGTTTCGAGGGCCAGCAGGTCTCCTTCGCCGTGCGCCCCGAGAAGCTGAGCATCGGCAAGCCCGAGCCCGCACAGGCCCACAACAAGGCGCGCGGCACCATCGAGGACATCGCCTACTTCGGCAGCCACTCGGTCTACCACGTGCGCCTGCCCAGCGGCTTCAAGCTGATGGCCAACTTCACCAACCAGCAGCGCTGGGCCAGCGAAGCGCTGACCTGGGGCGACGAGGTCTGGGTGAGCTGGGGCGAGAACGACGGCGTGGTGCTGACCTCATGAACCTGGCGCCGCTCAAGCGCTGGCTTCCCGGCGCGCGCTGGGCGGTGATCGCGCCGCCCTATCTGTGGCTGATCGTGTTCTTCGCGATCCCGTTCCTGATCGTGTTGAAGATCTCGTTCTCGCGGCTGGCCATCGCCATGCCGCCGTACACGCCGATCCTCGAGTACGTCGACAACGCCTTCCACCTCAAGCTCAACCTCGGCAACTACCTCAACCTGCTGACCGACAGCCAGTACATCGCCGCCTACCTCAGTTCGATCAAGATCGCCGCCATCTCCACCGTGCTGGCGTTGCTGGTCGGCTACCCGATGGCCTACGTGATTGCGCGGATGTCGCCGGCCGCGCGCAACGTGGCGATGATGCTGGTGGTGCTGCCTTCGTGGACCTCGTTCCTGATCCGCGTCTACGCCTGGATCGGCATCCTCGACAGCAACGGCCTGCTCAACCGCGTGCTGATGGGCATCGGCCTGATCGACGAGCCGCTGCGCATCCTCTATACGCCGGTCGCCGCCTATATCGGCATCGTCTACTGCTACCTGCCGTTCATGGTGCTGCCGCTGTACGCGACCCTGGTCAAGCTCGACCGCCGCCTGCTCGAAGCCGCCTACGACCTCGGTGCGCGGCCGTGGAAGGCCTTCCTCACCATCACCTTGCCGATGTCGCGCAGCGGCATTGTCGCCGGCTGCATGTTGGTGATGATCCCGGCGGTGGGCGAATTCGTCATTCCGGAAATGCTCGGCGGGCCCGATACGCTGATGATCGGCCGCGTGCTGTGGGGCGAGTTCTTCAACAACCGCGACTGGCCGGCCGCCTCGGCGGTGGCCATCGTGATGCTGATCCTGCTGCTGATCCCGATCCTGGTCTTCAACCGCTACCAGCAGCGCGACCTCGAAGGGAGGCTGTCGTGAACGGGCGCGGCCGCTGGCTCGGCCTGGGCGTGCTCGCGCTGGGCTTTGCCTTCCTGTACCTGCCGATCCTGCTGCTGATCGTCTACTCGTTCAATTCCTCGCGCCTGGCCACGGTGTGGGCCGGCTTTTCCACCAAGTGGTATGGCGAACTGCTGCGCGACCGGCAGATGCTCGAAGCGGCGTGGATCAGCCTGCGCGTTGCGTTCTGGACCGCCACCGCCTCGATGGTGATCGGCACGATGGCCGCGCTGGTGATGACGCGGATGCGGCGCTTTCCCGGCAAGACCCTGTTCGGCGCGTTGATCACCGCACCGCTGGTGATGCCCGAAGTCATCATCGGCCTGTCGATCCTGCTGATGCTGGTGTCGATGGGCGGGGTGCTAGGCATCGCGCCCAAGGGGGTGATGGCGATCTGGGTGGCGCACGTCACCTTCACCATCTCCTTCGTCACCGTGGTGGTGTCCTCGCGCCTGCAGGAACTGGACCGCTCGCTGGAAGAAGCGGCGATGGACCTGGGCGCGAACCGGCTCAAGGTGTTCTTCCTGATCACCCTGCCGATCATCGCCCCGGCGCTGGTGTCCGGCTGGCTGCTGGCGTTCACGCTGTCGCTCGACGACGTGGTGATCGCCAGTTTCGTCGCCGGGCCCAGCTCGACGACCTTGCCGATGAAGGTGTTTTCCTCGGTGCGCCTGGGCATCAGCCCGAAGATCAACGCGCTGGCCACGATCATGGTGGTGGCGGTATCGCTGGCGGCGGTGGTGGGGTGGTGGGTCATGGCGCGCAGCGAGAAGCGCCGTCAGCGCGATATGCAGCTGGCGTTGCAGGAGAATGGGTGAGGTATCGGCGCCGGGAAGCGGTGCGGGACCCGACGATTTCCGGTCGCGGCTGAAGCCGCTCCTACAGTGCACCCGGCGGGCTTCCGTCGCGGCAGGGAGCTGCCATCGCAGCCCCTGTGGGAGGGGCTTCAGCCCCGACGAGCGAAGTGGCAACCCGGCGAATTACGCTCCGTTCCACGGATGCAATGCCGCGCTGACATCGCGCAAACCCGGCGCGCATTACCATCACGGCCTGATCCTGCCGAGCCCGACCATGTCCAGTTACCAGACCGTCAATCCCCACACCGGCCAATCCGAATACACCGTGCAGCTGATGGATGCCGCTGCGATCGAACAGCGCCTGGTTGCCGCGTCGAGTGCATTCCCGCGCTGGGCGGGGCACGCCATCGAGCAGCGTGCCGCGCTGCTGCGCCGGGTCGGCGAGGCGATGACGCGGCGGCGCGAGGAGATCCAGCGCGCCATGACCGCCGAGATGGGCAAGCTGCGGGTCGAGGCGTTGGCCGAGATCGACAAGTGCGCCCAGGCCTGCGCCTATTACGCCGAACACGCCGCCGATTACCTCAAGCCGCAGGAGATCCGCACCGAAGCGCGGCGCAGCTATGTGCGCTTCGAGCCGATCGGCTGCGTGTTCGCGGTAATGCCGTGGAATTTCCCGATCTGGCAGGTGTTCCGCTTCCTCGCCCCGGGCCTGATGGCCGGCAATGTCGCGCTGCTCAAGCACGCCAGCAACGTGCCGCGCTGCGCCGATGCGATCAAGTCGCTGTTCGACGAGGCCGGCGTGCCGGCCGGCGTGTTCGACGTGCTGCATATCGACAACGACCAGGCCGCCGAGGTGCTGCGCGATCCGCGCGTGGTCGCGGTGACGCTGACCGGCAGCGAGCGCGCGGGCCGCTCGATCGCCGCCAACGCCGGCAGCCAGTTGAAGAAGAGCGTGATGGAACTCGGCGGCAGCGACGCCTTCGTGGTGCTCGACGATGCCGACCTCGACAAGACGGTCGCGGCGGCGGTGAAGTCGCGCTTCGACAACGCCGGCCAGACCTGCATCGCGGCCAAGCGTTTCATCGTCGTCGAACCGATCGCCGAGGCCTTCGTGCGCAAGTTCGTCGAGGCCGCGGCCCAGCGCGTGCCCGGCGACCCGCAGCGCGAGGACGTCACCCTGGCGCCGATGGCGCGCGCCGACCTGCGCGAGGAACTGCACAAGCAGGTCCGGGCCAGCATCGACAAGGGCGCCAAGGTGCTGCTTGGCGGTGCACCGGTGCCGGACACGCACGCCGCCTATCCGGCGACGATCCTCGACAACGTCGCGCCGGGCATGCCGGCCTACGAGGAAGAACTGTTCGGCCCGGTCGCGGCGATCCTGCGGGTCAAGGACGAAGCCGAGGCCGTGCGCGTGGCCAACGACACCACTTACGGCCTGGGCGGCAGCGTGTGGAGCGGCGATGCCGCGCGCGGCGAGCGCGTGGCGCAGCAGCTCGAATGCGGCGCGGCGTTCGTCAATGCCATCGTCAAGAGCGACGTGCGGCTGCCGTTCGGCGGCACCAAGCGCTCAGGCTTCGGCCGCGAGCTGGCCGAGCATGGCATCCATGAGTTCACCAACATCAAGACGGTGTATGTGGCCTGAGGGGCCGGGATTCGGGACTCGGGACTCGGGACTCGGGACTCGGAAAGGCAGGGTTACGAAGGCCGGCGAGAGACAGACTGCTGCCGCAGGACCGTGAAATGCAGAAGCCGAATCGCTGCTTTTCCGAGTCCCGAGTCCCGAGTCCCGGCCTAAAGCCACCGCGCCCGCTTGAACAACCGATACAGCACCACGCACACCACCAGCACCCCGCCGGCCAGCAGCGGATAGGCATAGCGGCCGTGCAGTTCGGGCATGTTGGCGAAGTTCATCCCGTACCAGCTGGTGATCAACGTCGGCGCGGCAAGCAGGGCGGCCCAGGCGCCGAGGCGCTTGACCGTCTCGCCCTGGGCCAGCGTCACCAGCGAGAGGTTGACGCTGAGCGCGGTGCCCAGCATTTCGCGCAGGGTGTCGATGGCATCGTTGATGCGCTTGGCGTGGTCGAGCACGTCGCGCAGGTACAGGCCGACTTCGTCGGACACCAGGTTGGCCGGGTTGCGCCGCACGTGCGAAAGCACGTCCTGCAACGGCGCCACCACCAGGCGCATCTTGTTGAGTTCGCGCTTGAGCTCGTACAGCCGCACCACGGTCTGGCGGCTGTAGTTCTCGGCGAAGATGTCCTTCTCCAGGCTCTCCAGCGTGTCGCGGAACTCGTCCATGATCGGCAGGTAGTTGTCGACCACGAAGTCGAGCACTGCGTACAGGGCGAAGGCCGGGCCGAGCTTCATCAGCTCCGGCTCGCGCTCCATGCGCGCGCGCACCGGCGCATACGACAGCGAGGCGCCGTGGCGCACGGTGACCAGGAAGCGCTCGCCGAGGAAGGCGTGGGTCTCGCCATAGCGGATGCGGTCGTTGACCAGCTGCGCGGTGTTGACCACCACGAACAGCGAATGGCCGTAGCTCTCGACCTTCGGCCGCTGGTGCGCCTTGGCCGCATCCTCGATGGCCAGGTCGTGCAGGCAGAATTCTTCCTGGATCTTGTCCAGCACCGATTGCCCGGGCTCGTACAGCCCAACCCAGACAAAGCCCTCGGGTTCGGCGAGGCAGTCGCTGATGCGGTCCAGGTGGATGTCGTGCCGCTTGCCCGCGCCGTCGTACCAGGCGCAGGTGATCACGCATTGCGGATTGCCGGTGTCGCGATGATCCGCTGTGGTGCCCATGGCGTGATCCTGCGTCAGCGCCGCGCGGCCGGCAAGGCCTGCCGGCCCAGCACCAGCGCCAATGCCGCGTGCACCGGCAGCAGCAGCACGATCCATTGCAGGTTGAACTGCGACTGGAACGAGAGCCAGTCCAGCACCAGCGCCAGCACGCCGCAGGCCACCACCGCCCAGGCCACCCAGCGGAAGCCGGGCAGGGGCCGGCGGCCGCGCATCAGCGGCCAGGCGCTGGCCAGCAGCCACAGGCACAGCGGATTGAGCAGCAGCAGGTTGCGGTTGGCCCAGGCCGAGGCGTGGGCGGTGAAGCCCCACAGGAACACCAGCAGGCCGCCGGCGATGACGCACAGCAGCCAGAACGGTACGGCGAAGGCGGTGACCAGGCGCGGCCGGCGGCCGGCAGCGAGGATCAACCCGGCCACGACCACGCCGGCCAGCAACCACGGCCACCAGTGGCGCGCGCGCTCGGGCGGTTCGGGGGCCACGCGCTGCGGCAGCAGCGGTTGGGTCGCCTGGACCAACGGCGCGCCGTCGCTGTTGCGCGCCTGCGCCAGGCTCTCGGCCAGGCGCATCGGCACGAAGGCTTCCTGCCAGCGCGACAACGGTTTGTCGGCGTAGGGGCCGAGGCCGACGTCGAAGCCCAGCCACATCCACCAGGCCGGCGAGGCCAGGCGCACCGCCTCGCTGCGGAAGGTGTTGCCGCGCGAGCGCCCGGCGAGCTGGCGTTGCAGGTCGCCGCCCAGGGCGAGGTCGACGTAGTCGCGGACCATCGTGGCGCAGTTGGCGGTGAAGTAGTCGTAGTGGTAGCGCGCGTTCTCGGGCCTGGCGCGCTCGGCCAGCGCGGCGGCCAGCCTGCGCGCCTGCGCCGGGCGCAGGTCCAGCCACTGGATGCTGACGCCGCGGCCGCTGTCCTGGTAGGACGCCAGGTCCTGCTCGAACGGCAGCGCGACCAGGTAATACATCATCTCGCCCTTGACGAAGCGGCCGAGGAAGTCGGGCTCGGAGGGATCGAAGAAGCCGAAGTTGTACGAGGTGGCGCGGCCGCTGGCCGGGTCGACCACGACGATGGCGTCATGGCCGAAGCGTTCGAAGAACACTTCGCCGGGCTGCATCGTCGCCACGCCGATGCGCGGCGGCGGCGCGGCTGTCTCGACGCCGGCCGCATCAGGCGTTGCCGGCGGCGCGGCGGCGGGTTGGGCGAACAGGGCCGGCGCCAGCAGCAGCGCGGCCCAGGCCAGCCAGGCCCGGCAGCGCCGGGCCACGGGTCGTGCGCGGGCGGGGTTCAAGCGTCTTCCTGCGCGAGCTGCGGCAGCAGGTTGACGTGGAAGGCGCGCACGCGGCGGGCGTCGGCGCGGGCCACGCGGAACACGAAGCGGTCCAGGGTCAGTTCCTCGCCGGTTTCGGGCAGGTGGCCGAAGGCCTCGGTGACCAGGCCGCCGATGGTGTCGTAGTCGTCGTCGGGGAATTCGCTGCCGAAGCGCTCGTTGAAATCCTCGATCGGCGTCAGCGCATCGACCACGTACTGGCCGTCGGCCTGGGCGGCGATCAGCGCGGTCGCGTCCTCGGCCTCGTCGTGCTCGTCGTCGATCTCGCCGACGATCTGCTCCAGCACGTCCTCGATGGTGACCAGGCCGGCGACGCCGCCGTACTCGTCGACCACGATCGCCATGTGGTTGCGCGACAGGCGGAATTCCTTGAGCAGGACGTTGAGCTTCTTCGACTCGGGGATCAGCACCGCCGGGCGCAGCAGTTCGCGGATCGTGCCCGGGCCGTTGTCGGCGACCACGCCGCGCAGTAGGTCCTTGGCCAGCAGGATGCCGAGGATCTCGTCCTTGTTCTCGCCGTGCACGGGGAAGCGCGAGTGACCGGATTCGACCACCTGCTTCATCAGGTCGAGGAAGCGCCCTTCGCCGGGCAGCGAGACCATCTGCGAGCGCGAGATCATCACGTCGCCCACGGTGAGCTCGGCCACCGACATGGCGCCTTCCATCATGCGCAGGGTATCGGACCCGATCAGCCCGTCCTGCTGGGCCGTGCGCAGCAAGGCCACCAGTTCGTCGCGGGTATGAGGTTCGCCCGAGAAGGCCGCGCTCAGGCGTTCGAGCCAGCTGCGGCGTTTTTCGTGGGGTTCGGGCGTGCTGTGACTACTGTCGTCTTCTGACATCGAATGCGGGGAACGGCACCCGGCGCGCCGGGCGATGCGGGGAGTCTAGCAGGCTGCCGGCGCCCGGGGCTGCGCGCCGGCTGACCGGGCTTATTGGCCGCCAGCCGGCGCCTTGACCGGCGGGACGGGGGCGGCGGGTGCGTCCGGCCCGGGCTCCTCGGGCAGGTCGAGGCTGTAGCTGCAGCCGGCCAGGGTCTTGCCCGGGTGGGACTGCACGTTGGAGACGCTGAGCACGATCGACTCGATCATCGGCTCGCCGGTCTTCGGGTCGGTGGTGTCCTGGCTGAGCACCTCGCGGCCATACATCACCTTGTCCGGGGTATCGACGCCTGCTTCGAGCTGCAACTGCTTGGCCAGCGGGCGCGGGTCGGGCAGGTCGAGGATGGCCATCACGCTCGGGCCGGAGAAGGCGATCTGCGAGGTGGGATGGCCGAACACCGTCACCGGGGTGGTGAGTTCGTACTCGGTCATGAACAGGTTGGCCTGCGGCAACGGCCGCCAGCCCAGCGCCACCGCCTTCAGCGGATCTTCCAGCACCGGCTGCAAGGCGGCGAAATCGGCCTCGCGGGCGCGGCATTCGAGCAGCGCGGCCAGGTCGGGGCGCGCGCCGGGCGCATCGGCGGCGTGGGCGCAGGTGCAGGCCGCCAACAGCAGGGCCGCGACGGACGGGCGGAGATATGGCATCGACATGGGACGCGGACTCAGGGAACAGGAGCGGAGGGGCCGGAGCTGCGGCGTACGGCCTGACCAAGCCAATGCAGCGCCGTGGGAAGCGTGAGCAGGAAACTGGTGACGAAGGCGAGCTGAAGCATGCCAAAGAGAACGGGTGCCGAAGGCAGGCGGCCGCGCAGCCAGGTCGTGGCCGCCACCGTGGCCAACGAGGCCAGGCACAGTGCGGCGACACGCGCACGAGATGCGCCGATGCGCAGGGCACCGGCATCTCGGACCCCGAAGAACACGCGATAGCTCCAGCGCCAGGCCAGCGGCAGGGTCACCAACGCAGCGGCGCCAGCGGCCATCAGCCAGGCCATGTCGTCACTGGATACGGCGCGCTTCCAGGCCGGCAACAGCTGTGGTTTGACAAAGCCCAGGGCGAACACGGTGAGCAGGCTCGCAGCGCAGAGCGCGGCGCCGACGGCCTGGGCAACGCGGGCGGCGCGGTGAAGTGCCCAACGCTGGGTCAAGGCGTTGGCCAGGCGGGTGATCGACACGATCAGCAGGATCAGCAGCAGCGCCGGCAGTACCATCGCCAACGGTGCCCTGGGGACGGATTGCGATGCGGCAGCCAGCGCCGGCGTCGCCAATGTACACAGCGCAACGGTGCACAGCAGCCTCGATACAGTCCCGGTATCCGCCATTGCTCGTCCCCGTGATGGCCATGCCGGCGCGATGATGGCGCGCGATGATGGCGGCCGGCCGATCCATCATAAACGAAGCGCTCAGCGCTCTCCGAGATAGGGATCCTCGACGCCCAGCTCGGCCAGGATCTCGCGTTCGAGCTGCTCCATCGCCTCGGCTTCCCGGTCGTCCTCGTGGTCCCAGCCGAGCAGGTGCAGGGTGCCGTGGACGGTGAGGTGGGCGTAGTGCGCGGCCAGCGGCTTGCCCTGCTCCCTGGCCTCGCGCGCGACGACCGGCGCGCAGATCACCAGGTCGCCGAGCAGCGGCAGCTTGACGCCCTTGGGCAGGCCCTCGGGCAACTCGGCCGGGAAGCTGAGGACATTGGTGGCGTAGTCCTTGCCGCGGTAATGCTTGTTGAGCGCGCGGCCTTCGCGGGCGTCGACCAGGCGGACCGCCAGATCGGCTTCGCGAATGCGGCCCTTGAGCGCGGCGGCCACCCATTTGCGAAAGCTCACCGCCGCCGGCAAGCCGGCGCGGGGCAGGGCGTAGCTGACGCCGACATCGAGGCGCACGGGACCGCGGGTCATGGGTTGGCTCCGGTCTGGCGGTCGCTGTCTTCGCGCTTTTCGTAGGCGTTGACGATGCGCGCCACCAGCGGATGGCGGACCACGTCGCGGGCCTCGAAGAAAGTGAAGCTCACGCCCTCCACGTCGCGCAGCACCTCGACCGCATCGCGCAGGCCCGACTTCACGTGCTTGGGCAGATCGATCTGGGTGAGGTCGCCGGTGACCACCGCGGTCGAGCCGAAGCCCAGGCGGGTCAGGAACATCTTCATTTGTTCGATGGTGGTGTTCTGCGCTTCGTCCAGGATCACGTAGGCATCGTTGAGCGTGCGCCCGCGCATATAGGCCAGCGGCGCGATCTCGATGACGTTCTTCTCCAGCAGCTTGACCACCTTCTCCACGCCGAGCATTTCATACAGCGCGTCGTACAGCGGGCGCAGGTAGGGGTCGACCTTCTGGCTGAGGTCGCCGGGCAAGAAGCCCAGCTTCTCGCCGGCTTCCACCGCCGGGCGCACCAGGATCAAGCGCTGCACGCGCGATTCGTTCAGCGCCTCCACCGCGCTGGCCACGGCCAGGAAGGTCTTGCCGGTGCCGGCCGGGCCGATGCCGAAGTTGATGTCGTGCGTGGCGATCTGGTGCAGGTACTTGGCCTGGTTGGCGCCGCGGCCGCGCACGGTGCCGCGCTTGACCTTGATCGACACGTCCTGGGCTTCGTAGGCGCGCTCGGCGACGTGGTCGAGGTTGGCCGCGTTCAAGCGCAGGTGGATCGCATGGCTGTCGAAGCTCGTGTGCTCGGCTTCCTCGTACAGGCTGTGCAGCAGCTTCTCGGCCGCCTGGGTCGCGCGCGCCGGGCCGGTGACGCGGAAGATGTTGCCGCGATTGGCGATCTCCACGCCCAGGCGCAGCTCGATCTGCCGCAGGTTCTCGTCGAACGGGCCGGACAGGTTGGCCAGGCGTTCGCTGTCGGCCGGATCGAGGGTGAAGTCGCGTTGCGCGGGTGTGGTCATCGGTCGCATCGGAAAGGCGGCGGTGCGTGGGCACGCGGCGCGCATCAAGGAACGGGAGGAAAGGGTAGCGCGTCGCGACGGGCAACGGCCACCGAGCGGATTCACTCCGGCTTAATTAAACGTCTATTTAAATACCCGCCATGAGCCCGTCCCGCCCGCCTCGGGAACCGACCCGCACGCCGTCCGGCAAGCGTCCGCGCAAGCGGTCCGGCGCCGTGGTCCGGCGCGCGCCCGGGCGCCCGGGCGCGGACAGCGCCGAGGACCAGCAGGCGCGCCTGCTGCAGGCGGCGCTGGACTGCTTCGTGCGCCAGGGCGTGGCGGCCACGCGGCTGCGCGACATCGCCCAGCAGGCCGGGGTGACGCCGGCGCTGGTGAACTATTACTTCGGCGACAAGCAGCAACTGCTCGACACTCTGGTGCGCGAACGCCTGCTGCCGGCCATGGCGGGGCTGGGCGAAGGCCTGGCGCGGGCGGGCGACGATATCGAGGCCACGGTCGCGGCCTTCGTCGGCGGCGTGTTCGCCGTGGTCGAGCGCCATCCGTGGTGGCCGCAATTGTGGGTGCGCGAAGTGCTGTGCGAAGGCGGCGCGCTGCGCGGCCTGGTGGTGGACGAAGTCGCGCCGAATGTGGCGCGGCTGATGGTGGCGCGTTTCAGCGCCGCGCAGGCGCGTGGCCAGATCAATCCGGCGCTCGATCCGCGCCTGCTGATGACCTCGCTGGTCGGCCTGACCCTGTTCCCCATCGCCGGCGCGCCGATCTGGCGCCAGCTGCTCGGCGCCAAGGACCTGGACGGCGCGGCGATCGCCCGGCATGCGTTGGCGCTTCTGAAGACAGGCATGGCGCCGCCTTGAGCGGCAGGAGCAGCAGATGAATCGAAGCCTCAACGCGGTCGCCGTATCCGCCCTGGTGCTGCTCATGGCCGCTTGCCATCGCGACCCCGAACCGCTGCTCGGCACCCTGGAGTGGGACCGGATCAGCCTGCCGGCGCCGGCCTCCGAGCGCATCGTCGCCACGGACGTGCGCGAAGGCGACCAGGTGCGCGCCGGCACGCGGCTGCTGCGGCTGGAGCCCGAACGCACCCAGGCGCAGTTGCAGAGCCTGCAGGCACAGGCCAGCCAGCGCGAGCAGTCGCTGCAGGAGCTGGTCAATGGCCCGCGGCGCGAACAGATCGCGCAAGCCCAGGCGCAGTTGGCCGCAGCCCAGGCCCAGGCCCGCGATGCGACCGCCTACTACGCGCGCCTGCAGCCGCTGGGCAAGCGGCAACTGATCGCCGCCTCCGATGTCGATCGCGCCCGTGCCGCCGCCGGCGATGCCCAGGCGCAGGTGCGCGCGGCCGAGCAGGCCTTGCTGGAACTGCGCAACGGCACGCGCGTGGAAGAGGTGGCGCAGGGCGAATCGGCCTTGCGCGCCGCGCAGGCCGAGGCCGTGGTGCAGTCGGTCAACCTGGAGAAGCTCGACATCATCGCCCCGCGCGACGGCCGCATCGACAGCCTGCCGTACAAACTCGGCGACCAGCCGCCGGCCGGCGCCGCGTTGGCGATCATGCTGGTCGGCGAGGCGCCCTATGCGCGCATCTACGTGCCGGCCACGGTGCGGGCGCGGGTGGCCATCGGCCAGACCCTGCCGGTGAGCGTGGCCGGCAGCAGCGAGGTGTTCCAGGGCCGGGTGCGGATGATCCGCAGCGAGCCGATGTTCACGCCTTACTACGCGCTTTCCGGCAGCGATGCCGAGCGCCTGACCTACCTGGCCGAAGTGCAGTTGCCGGCCAGCGCGAACCGCCTGCCGGTCGGCGTGCCGGTGCAGGTGCGCCTGGCGGACGCCGCGCATGAGTGAGCCCGCCGCCGCTGCGCCCGCCGCGGCCGGCGACATGGCCATCCACGCGCGTGGGGTGACCAAGCGCTTCGGCAACTTCACCGCCGTCGACCATGTCGATCTCGACGTGCCGCGCGCCCAGGTCTACGGCTTCCTCGGTCCGAACGGCTCGGGCAAATCGACCACCATCCGCATGCTGTGCGGCCTGCTCACCCCCAGCGAAGGCCAGATCGAAGTGCTCGGCCTGTCGATCCCGCGCCAGGCCGAGGAACTGCGCCGGCGCATCGGCTACATGACCCAGCGCTTCTCGCTGTACGAAGACCTGACCGTGCGCGAGAACCTGATGTTCCTGGCCACGGTGCAGAACCTGCCGCGGGCGCGGCGCACGCCGCGCGTGGAAGAACTCCTGCAGTCCTACGACCTGGAAACGCTGCAGAAGCAGCTGGCCGGCACCTTGAGCGGCGGCCAGAAGCAGCGCCTGGCGTTGGCCGGCGCGGTGGTGCACGAACCGCAGCTGCTGTTGCTGGACGAGCCGACGAGCGCGGTCGATCCCGAATCGCGGCGCGCGTTCTGGGAAAAACTCTTCGACCTGGCCGATGCCGGCACCACCCTGCTGGTGTCCACCCACTACATGGACGAGGCCGAGCGCTGCCATCGCATCGCCATCCTCGATCGCGGCCGCCTGGTCGCCAACGGCACCCCGGCCGAGCTGACCGGTGCGCTCGACGGGCGCACCGTGGGCGTGCGCAGCGATGCCTTGCGCAAGGCGCAGAAACTGCTGCACGACGTGGACGGCGTGCTGTCCGTGGCGCAGGTCGGCAATGAATTGCGCGTGCTGTGCGCGCCGGGCCATGGCGATCCGGCCGCGCTGGCCGCCGCACTGCGCCAGGCCGGCATCCAGGCCGATACCACGCCGATCGAACCGAGCCTGGAAGACGTGTTCGTCGCCGCCACCCGCCGCCACGACGAGGCCACGGCATGAAGCCGGCGCAGATCTACGCGGTGATGGTCAAGGAACTGCGGCAGATGGCGCGCGACCGCATGACCCTGGCGATGATGATCGGCATCCCGACGCTGCAACTGCTGCTGTTCGGCTACGCCATCAACCTGGACGTGCGCCACCTGCCGGCCGCGGTGGCCGACCAGGCCGACACCGCCGCCTCGCGCGCGCTGGTGCGCGACATGCTGGCCACCGACGTGATCGAAGCGGTGGCCGCAGCGCAGACGCCCGAGCAGGTCCAGGCGCTGATCCGCGCCGGCCGCATCGAGGTCGGCCTGGTGGTGCCGCCGGATTTCGAGCGCCGCCTGAGCGAAGGGCGCGAGGTGATGCAGGTCGTGGTCGACGGTGCCGACACCACGGTGCAGGGCGCGGCCCGCCAGCTGGCGCAGATGCCGCTGGACGGACGCCTGTCCACGGCGCAGGCCGGCGCGCGGATCAGCGTGCTGCCGCTGTACAACCCGCAGCGCAAATCGGCGATCAACGTGGTGCCGGGGTTGATCGGGGTGATCCTGACGATGACCCTGGTGATGTTCACCGCCATGGCGATCGTGCGCGAACGCGAGCGCGGCAACCTGGAGATGCTGATCACCACGCCGGTGTCGAGCGCCGAGCTGATGCTGGGCAAGGTGCTGCCTTATATCGCCGTCGGCCTGGTCCAGGCGACCCTGGTCCTGCTGCTGGGCGGCTGGCTGTTCGAGGTGCCGGTGGTCGGCGGCTTCCCAGCCGTCTATGCGGTGTCGATGCTGCTGATCGTCGCCAACCTCAGCCTGGGATTGTTGATCTCCACGGTCGCGCAATCGCAGTTCCAGGCGATGCAGATGACCTTCTTCCTGTTCCTGCCCTCGATCCTGCTGTCCGGCTTCATGTTCCCGTTCGACGGCATGCCCGCGCCGGCGCAATGGCTGGCCGAGGTGCTGCCGCTGACCCATTTCATGCGCCTGATCCGCGGGGTGATGCTGCGCGGCGCGACGCTGCCGGAATTGTGGCCCGACGCGTTGGCGCTGGCGGGCTTCTCGGTGGTGATGATGACCCTGGCGATCCTGCGCTTCCGCAAGCGCCTGGACTGACGCCTGCACCGAGGCGTGGCGGGTGGGGAGCGGCAGGTGACTTGCTCTTAGAAAAATCGCAATCCAGTGCGTCCAGGCTTTCGCTACCGTGGGCGGCCCTTCCGAAGAGACGGGCGTGCCCGCGCCCCGGTGCCGCATGGCCAACGAGAACGATCTGATCGCCGCGACCTACGACGACGCGCCCTACCTGTCGTGCGCCTTCGAATGCTCTTCGCCCGAGCACTTGCGCTCGGTGGCCTGGCTGTTCGGCCTGGACGCGCCCGAGCCGGCGAGCGCCCGGGTACTCGAGCTGGGCTGCGCCTCGGGCGGCAATCTCATTCCCTTTGCCCAGCGCCATCCCGGCGCGCAGGTGTTGGGCGTGGACCTGTCCGCCCAGCAGGTGGACGAAGGCAACGCATTGATCGCGCGCATGGGCCTGGGCAACGTACGCCTGGAACAGCGCGACCTGGCCTCGATCGACGCCGGCCTGGGCCAGTTCGACTACATCGTCTGCCATGGCGTGTACAGCTGGGTGCCGCCTGAAGTGCGTACGGCGATCCTGCGGATCTGCCGCGAGAACCTCAGCCCGCGGGGCGTGGCCTTCGTCTCCTACAACACCTACCCGGGCTGGAAGACCCGCGAGGTGGTGCGCGACGCCATGCGCCTGCACGGTGCCTGGCGCCAGACCCCGGCCGAGCAGCTGGCCCACGGCCGCACCATGGTGCAGTTCCTGCGCGAGCGCGTTGCCCGGGACAGCCTGCTGGGCAACATCCTGAACGAGCACGCGGACGTGGTGCAGCGGGGCGACGACTACTATCTGGTGCACGAATACCTCGAGCGGCACAACCAGCCCTGCTACTTCCGTGAATTCGCCGACCAGGCGCAAGCGCAGGGGTTGACCTACCTGGCGGAAACCCCGGTGGCGTCGATGTTCGTCAGCAACCTTGGCGACGAAACCGCCCAGGCCATGGAAGGCGCCTATCGCGACCAGATCGAGCTGGAGCAGTACCTGGACTTCCTGCGCAACCGGCAGTTCCGCCAGACCCTGCTGGTGCATGGCGAACGCGCCGAACAGATCCAGCGCACGCTCGACCACGAACGTTTGCATGGGCTTTACTACAGCGGGCACTTTAGCGATCCGCGGCCAGCGGCAGACACGCCGCAGAAGGTGACCTTCCGTACGCGTCGCAATGCCGACGTCGACCTGGCCGGTGGCTTGACGCTGGCCCTGGCCGAGCTCCTGACCGCGGCCTATCCCAATGCCGTGCAAGGCACGGCGTTGCTCGCCCAACTGGAGCAGCGCGGGTTCGGGCAACGCGCGGAGGTCGCCTCCGAACTTGCCGGCGTGCTTGGGCAGCTGATCGCCTTCAACGCCGTGGACTTTCTGCGCGATCAAGGCACCCCGGCGATCGTTTCGGCGGGCGAACGGCCGGTTGCCTGGGCACCGGCGCGTCAATGGTACGCACAACGCTTCGAGCCACCGCAGCACACGCACAAGCGCTGGGTGGTCTGCCCCACCCATCGGACGGTGATGCTGGACCTGGTCCAGCAACGCCTGCTGCCGCTGCTGGACGGCACGCGCACGCGCGCGCAGCTGGCTGCATCGCTGGTCGAGGCGCACGTGCGGGGAGAGATCAGGTTCAAGCGCGAAGGCGAGGGCGAAGGCGAGTACCCGCCGCTCGACGCGGCGGAACAGGCGGCCCTGGCCGACGAACTCGTGGCCCAGGCCCTGGCGGTGCTGGGCCGGGAGCGCTTGCTGGTGGCGTGAGCGGGGGCTGCTTCGGTCAGGTCGCGCCGGAGCGGTCAAGCCGCGGAAACGACGCGCCCCCGCAAGGAATTGCTCAAGGCCTCGGTAATCAAGACATCCACGAACTGACCGACCAGCCGCGGATGCCCGGCGAAGTTCACCGAGCGCATGTTCTCGGTCTTGCCCGTCAACTCATTCGGGTCCTTCCGCGAAGGGCCCTCCACCAGGATCGACTGCACCGTCCCCACCATCGCCGCGGAAATCTTCGCCGCATGCGCGTTGATGTGCGCCTGCAGCCGCGACAGCCGCTCGTGCTTGACCGACTCCGGCGTATCGTCGGCCAGGTCGGCGGCCGGCGTGCCCGGACGGCGCGAGTAGATGAAGGAGAAGCTCTGGTCGAAGCCCACGTCCTCGATCAACTTCATCGTCTTCTCGAAGTCCGCGTCGGTCTCGCCCGGGAACCCCACGATGAAGTCCGAGCTGATCGAAATATCCGGCCGCACCGCGCGCAGCTTGCGGATCCGCGACTTGAACTCCAGCGCCGTGTAGCCGCGCTTCATCGCACTGAGGATGCGGTCGCTGCCGGCCTGCACCGGCAGGTGCAGGAAGTTGGCCAGCTGCGGCACGTCGCGGTAAGCGTCCACCAGCGAGTCGCTGAACTCCAGCGGGTGCGAGGTGGTGAAGCGGATGCGGCCGACGCCGTCGATCTGCGCGATGGTGCGGATCAGCAGGCCAAGGTCGGCGACTTCGCCATCGCCATACGGGCCGCGATAGGCGTTGACGTTCTGGCCGAGCAGGTTGATCTCGCGCACGCCCTGGGCAGCGAGCTGCGCCACCTCGACCAGCACGTCCTCGAACGGCCGGCTGACTTCCTCGCCGCGGGTATAGGGCACCACGCAGAACGAGCAGTACTTCGAGCAGCCTTCCATGATCGAAACGAACGCCGACGGGCCTTCGGCGCGCGGCTCGGGCATGCGGTCGAACTTCTCGATCTCGGGGAAGCTGATGTCCACCTGCGGCATTCCCGACTCGCGGCGCTCGCGGATCAGTTCGGGCAGGCGGTGCAGGGTCTGCGGCCCGAACACCAGGTCGACATAGGGCGCGCGCTTGACGATCGCCTCGCCTTCCTGCGAGGCCACGCAGCCGCCGACGCCGATGATCACCGGGCGGCCGCCCTGCTTGAGCGCCTTCCAGCGGCCGAGTTGGCTGAAGACCTTTTCCTGCGCCTTCTCGCGGATCGAGCAGGTGTTGATCAGGATGACGTCGGCCTCCTCGGGCACGTCGGTCAGCTCCAGGCCCTCGGCAGCGGCGAGCACGTCGGCCATCTTGGCCGAGTCGTACTCGTTCATCTGGCACCCGTGGGTCTTGATATAGAGCTTGCCGCGGGCACCGCCGGGCACGGCCTTGCGGCTGCCGGGCAGGGGAACGAGCGCCGGGGCGGGGGAGGGCAGGCCCTCAACGAGGGGGCTCACGGCGGGCGTGGCGAGGGTATCGACGGCGGGCGTCCCGGGCATGGCGATTATTCCAGACGGGTGGCGGGCAGGCGGCCTTGGCGGCCGGAGGAACTGCGCATTATAGCGGGCGGCAGCAGGCAGCCCCCCGAATCCCCCCCTGTAGGAGCGGCTTCAGCCGCGACCGCACAAACGAACCCGCCGGTGCTGCCCGGCTGCCCGGCTGTTCGCACGGTCACGGCCGAAGCCGCCCCACAGGAGCCCAGGCACAAGACCCCTTGGCAGCGCTTGCCCGAGCCGGGATACTCGCGCCCATGAAGGGGATGGGGATCTTGGGGCTGTTGCTCGTCTTCACGCTGCCGGTGGCACCGGCGGTGGCGGGCACCGTTTACAAGTGCGTCGGCAACGACGGCGTCACCAGCTACGTCAGCAAGCGCCCGCCCGGGGCCAGCTGCAGTGCCATCGGCCAGTACCGCAACAGCGAACGCCGCGCCAGCCGGCCGCGGCCGCTGACGCCGGCGGCCGTGCCGGCCAAGGCCGCCCCGGTGGTCGCCGCCGCCGTGCCGGCGCTGGGCGCGGCGACGCCCGCGCCGTCGGCGCAGGCCACCGAGGCCAGCCTCGCGCCCAAGGCGATCGCGCCCGCGCCGCTGCCGGCACCGGGCGTGCCGCCGCGCCGGGTGGTCAGCGGCCAGGTCTACGCTTATATGAAGGACGGCGTGCGCCACTACACCAGCGCCCGGCCGGCGCAGACGGCCAGCATCCAGGGCCTGCGTACGATCCGCTACAGCTATATCGAGACCTGCTACGCCTGCGCCCTGAATCCCGGGGTCAACTTCGGCTCGGTGCGGCTCAACACCAACGCCTATGCCGGCGAGATCGCCGCGGCGGCGCGCGAGTTCGGCGTCGAGGAGGCCATCGTGCGCGCGATCATCCATGCCGAGTCGGCCTACAACCCGACCGCGCTCAGCCGCGCCGGCGCGCAGGGCCTGATGCAGCTGATGCCGGCGACCGCGCGCCGTTTCGGTGTCAGCGATTCTTTTGATGCATCGCAAAACATTCGTGGCGGCGTGCAGTACCTGTCGTGGCTGCTCAAGCGCTTCAACGGCAACCTGCAGCTGGCCGCGGCCGGCTACAACGCCGGCGAGGGCGCGGTGGACCGGCATGGCGGCGTGCCGCCCTACAGCGAGACCCAGCGCTACGTGCAGCGGGTGGGTGTATTGGCCGAGCGGTACCGCGGGGCGCAGGCGAGTGCGCAGTGATCGCCGCTTTCTTCGCTCCCGCTCGCGGGGGGAAGGGGCGAATCGTGCATTGCGGCACGCCGGCTGCATTGTGTGGCCATTAAGCCTTCCGCTACACTCGGTGCGGATTCATTTCCCGGCTCGACCCCCAGCGAGCCGCTGGCAGCCTCAAGCTACCTAAAAACAAGTATCGGAGTGCCGGATGGCCAACGATGGGGTTAACGAACCCGCCAACACGGGGCGTCGACGGTTTTTGACCGCGACAACCGCTGTGGTCGGGGCAGTAGGTGCAGGGTTTCTCGCAGTACCGTTCATCAAGTCGTGGAATCCCAGTGCGCGCGCCAAGTTGGCCGGTGCACCGGTGACCGCCGATATCAGCGCCTTGCAGGAAGGCCAACGCCTGATCCTGGAATGGCGCGGCCAGCCGATCTGGATCGTCAAGCGCTCCAAGGCGATGCTGGCGGCCTTGCCGTCGCTGGACGACCGGCTCAAGGATCCCCAGTCCGAGAACAAGGACCAGCAGCCGGCCTACGTGCTGCAGAACCCGGAGTTCCGTTCGATCAAGCCGGAAGTCTCCGTGCTGGTCGGGCTGTGCACCCACCTGGGCTGCTCGCCGGAAATGGTGGCCGAGATCCGGCCCGAACCCTACGACCCACAGTGGAAGGGCGGCTACTTCTGCCCTTGCCACAAGTCGCGCTTCGACATGTCCGGCCGCGTCTTCCAGGGCGTGCCGGCACCGATCAACCTGCTGGTGCCGCCCCACCACTACCAGGACGACAACACCCTCATCATTGGCCTGGATCCGTCCCCGGCCGCTGGTGCGCCCAACAGCACGGGGGCTGCCTGAGCCATGGCCAATATCCTTGTCCGTACCGCGAATGGCGTGTTCGACTGGGTCAATGCCCGTGCGCCGGGGTTGATGCCGATCTACCGCAAGCACGTCAGCGAGTACTACGCGCCGAAGAACTTCAACCTCTGGTACTACTTCGGCTCGCTGGCGATGGTGGTGTTGGTCAACCAGATCGTCACCGGCATCTTCCTGACGATGCACTACAAGACCAGCGCGGCCGAGGCGTTCTCCTCGGTCGAATACATCATGCGCGACGTCGAGTGGGGCTGGCTGATCCGCTACATGCACAGCACCGGCGCCTCGCTGTTCTTCATCGTCGTCTACCTGCACATGTTCCGCGGGCTGATGTACGGCAGCTACCAGAAACCGCGCGAGCTGGTGTGGATCCTCGGCATGCTGATCTACCTGGTGCTGATGGCCGAAGCCTTCATGGGCTACGTCCTGCCCTGGGGGCAGATGTCGTTCTGGGGCGCGAAGGTGATCATCTCGCTGTTCGGCGCCATCCCGGTGATCGGCAATGGGCTGACCGAGTGGATCATGGGCGACTACCTGCCCAGCGATGCCACGCTCAACCGCTTCTTCGCCCTGCACGTCATCGCGCTGCCGCTGGTGCTGCTGTTGCTGGTGGTGCTGCACCTGGGCGCGCTGCATGAAGTGGGCTCCAACAACCCGGACGGCGTGGAGATCAAGAAGGGGCCCAAGGGCAACCGCTGGTCGCCCAGCGCGCCGACCGACGGCATCCCGTTCCACCCGTACTACACGGTCAAGGACCTGGTCGGCGTCGGCTTCCTGTTGATCCTGGCGGCCTTCATCATCTTCTTCGCCCCGGGCTTCGGCGGCTTGTTCCTGGAGCACGACAACTTCACCGAGGCCAACCGCCTGGTGACGCCCGAGCACATCAAGCCGGTCTGGTACTACACGCCGTACTACGCGATGTTGCGCGTGGTGCCGAACAAGCTCGGCGGCGTGCTGGTGATGTTCTCGGCGATCGCCATCCTGTTCCTGGTGCCGTGGCTGGACCGGGCCAAGGTGCGCTCGATCCGCTACCGCGGCTGGATCTCCAAGGTCGCGCTCGGCGTGCTGGCGGTGTGCTTCGTCTGGCTGGGCATCATTGGTTCCGGCCCCGGCACCGACATCCACGAGACCTACATCGGGCGCGTGCTGACCTTCCTGTACTTCGCCTTCTTCATCACCATGCCGCTGTGGACCAAGCTCGACAAGACCAAGCCGGTGCCGGATCGGGTGACGACGCATGATTAAGACGCGATGGACCACCCGTCTTGCCCTGGGCCTGCTGCTGGGCGCCAGTGCGATCGCCAGTGCCGGCGCGGCCGAGGGCGGCCAACTGCTGCAGGCCGGCAACGACCTCGGCGACCGCGCCTCGCTGCAACGCGGCGCCAAGCTGTTCATGAACTACTGTTCGGGCTGCCATTCGCTGAAATACCTGCGCTATTCGCGCATGGCCAGCGACCTGGGGCTGAGCGAAGAAGAAGTCATGAACAACCTCAACTTCACCGGCGCCAAGATCGGCGACCACATCGAAGCGGCGATGCCCAAGGACGGCGCCACGCAGTGGTTCGGCAAGGCCCCGCCGGACCTGAGCCTGATCGCCCGCGTGCGCGGCACCGACTGGCTCTACACCTACCAGAAGTCGTTCTACCCGGACCAGAGCCGGCCGCTGGGCTGGAACAACAAGCTGTTCCCCAACGTGTCGATGCCCAACCCGCTGTGGGAGCTGCAGGGCCTGCAGGCGCCGGAGTACGGCGAGCCGGAGGCCGCCGGCATGGACAAGCCGGTGGTCGCGCTCAAGCTCGCTGCACCGGGCAAGCTGAGCCCGGCCGAGTTCGACCAGGCCGCGCGCGACATCACCAACTTCCTCGAGTACGCCGGCGAGCCGGCCGTGCTCAAGCGCCAGAGCATGGGCGTGTGGGTGGTGCTGTTCCTGGCCTTCCTGACCTTCCTGGCCTACCTGCTGAAAAAGGAATACTGGAAGGACGTGCATTGAACCTCGCGGCGGCGGGCGCCGCCGCGGGTCCGCTTCCGGGGCGCAGCATCGCTATTGGCTTTTGTGACGGCCGGTTGCACACTCGGAAACCGGGGCGACCACCGGCACTGGGTCGGCGGCGTCGATGCGACCGGCGGATTTTGGAACAACCTGGACCGGTTGTTGGAGAGCCTTGAATGGCGACGAGTGTGCGTATGCGGAATACCTTGACCCTGTTTTCCTCCACCGACGATGTGCTTTGCCATCGTGTCCGGCTGGTCCTCGCGGCCAAGGGCGTCACCTACGATCTGGTGGCGGTCGACCCGCAGAACCCGCCGGAGGACCTGATCGACCTCAATCCGTACCACTCGGTGCCGACCCTGGTCGAGCGCGAGCTGGTGCTGTATGCCGCCTCGGTGGTCAGCGAATACCTGGACGAACGCTATCCGCATCCGCCGCTGATGCCGGTCGATCCGCTGTCGCGGGCGCGCCTGCGCCTGGCGATGCTGCGCATCGAGCACGACTGGGTGCCGCAGGTGCAGGCGATCCAGCTTGGCAACAAGACCCAGGCCGAAGCCGGGCGCAAGCGCCTGAAGGAACTGCTCACCGCCTCGGTGCCGTTGTTCAAGGCCAGCAAGTTCTTCCTCAACCCGGAAATGAGCCTGGCCGATTGCGCGATGGCGCCGATCATCTGGCGCCTGCAGGCGCTGGACATCCCGCTGCCGAAGGACGGCAAGGCGATCGAGGACTACGGCAACCGCATCTTCCGCAATCCCGGTTTCATCCGCAGCCTCACCGACCAGGAAAAGAAGCTGCGCGACATGCCGGTCTGAGGCCGCGCTGACCGGCTCGCGCCGCCGCCCGCGCGCGGGGGGCGCGCGCCTGTGTCGCGGGCAAGTAAACTGTCGTCCATGAGCGAAGAATTTCCCCGCATGACCAGCCACCGCCCGTACCTGTTGCGGGCGCTGGTGGAGTGGATCAACGACAACCAGATGACCCCGCACCTGCTCGTCGACGCCGGCTTGCCGGGCGTGCAGGTGCCATCCAGCGCCGTCAAGGACGGCCGCGTGGTCCTCAACATCGCCGAGCGCGCCGTCGTGCGCCTGGACATCGACAACGAAGGCATCAGCTTCACCGCCCGCTTCGGCGGCGTGAGCTTCCCGGTGCAGGTGCCGATGGCCGCTGTACTGGCGGTATACGCGCGCGAGACCGGGCAGGGCATGGCCCTGCCGGACGACCTGCCCGGCACCGGCGGCACCGCAAACGAGGACGGTGACAACGCCGCCTCCAGCGGCCACGATCCCGAAGACACCCCGCCACCGGCCGGCAAGCGCCCGCACCTGCGCGTAGTGAAGTAGCCCGTATCCCTGCAGGAGGGGCAACAGCATCCCTGTAGGAGGGGCTTCAGCCCCGACGAACGAAGTCGCGAGCTGGCAGCTCCCGGTCGCGGCTGAAGCCGCTCCTACAGTGCAGCCAGACGCACCGCGCAATGCCGATCGACATCCCTGTAGGAGGGGCTTTAGCCCCGACGAACGGAGCCGCGGGCTGGCAGCTCCCGGTCGCGGCTGAAGCCGCTCCTACAGTGCAGCCAGACGCACCGCGCGATGCCGATCGACATCCCTGTAGGAGGGGCTTCAGCCCCGACGAACGAAGCGGCGACCTATCAGCTCAAGACTCTTCCGGCTGCGGCCGCAACGGCGTCACCGTGGCCATCGACGGGCCAACAAACGACACCAACTCGCCACCCCGCAACACCAGCCGCCCGCTATGGCGGTCCACGCCATCGTGCGAGTAATCGAAACGGAAGGTGCGCTCGAAGCCCAGGCGCCCACCCGGCAGGCGGCACACCCGCATGCCGATGGCATGCACGCTCTGGTCCAGCCACTGCACGTCGGCCGCGCGGCAAGCGTTGCGGCCCAGGGTCTCGGCGCGTTCGGCGGCGGCGCGGGCGGCATTCCAGTAGGCGAAGGCGGCCGCGCCCAGGATCATGAGTACGATCAAGGTCATCGGCGCACTGTGCCAGCCGGGGCCGGGCGGCACAATCGCGGGGCGCGATCCGGGACGGGGCTCGGCCCCGACTGCACCGGTCTGCGGACGATCCATAGCCATCGGAACATTTCCGGTCGCGGCTGAAGCCGCTCCTACAGTGCAGCCAGACGCACCGCGCAATGCCGATCGACATTCCTGTGGGAGGGGCTTCAGCCCCGACGAACGAAGCCGCGGGCTGGCAGCTCCCGGTCGCGGCTGAAGCCGCTCCCACAGTGCAGCCAGACGCACCGCGCAATACCGATCGACATTCCTGTGGGAGGGGCTTCAGCCCCGACGAACGGAGCCGCGAGCTGGCAG
>Ga0160470_100178_pt1 | contig 56524 bp, 50 predicted proteins | sample HID1973I_E11MG_FD_108214 | JGI IMG/M metagenome (GOLD analysis project Ga0160470, IMG submission 108214) | Enriched mosquito-associated microbial communities from UW Madison campus, WI, USA - HID1973I_E11 MG | ecosystem: Host-associated > Arthropoda: Insects > Digestive system > Unclassified ... | reverse complement strand
TGATGTTGAGCATCGGCTCGCCGAAGAACTTGTCGCCGCCCTGCGCCTCGATGGCCAGCAGGCCGCGCTGGATGGCGCCGATGCTTGCCGCGCTCACGTTGCCGTAGGCGGTGGTGAATTCCTTGGCGTTGTCGCCCACGTGCTGCAGCATGGCGCGCAGGTCCTTCAGGTCCAGCAGCAGCAGGCCGTTGTCGTCGGCGATCTTGAAGACCAGGTTCAGCACGCCCGCCTGCGTCTCGTTCAGATCCAGCATGCGCCCGAGCAGCAAGGGCCCCATGTCGGACACGGTGGCGCGCACCGGATGGCCCTGCTCGGCAAAGACGTCCCAGAGGGTGACCGGGCAGGCCTGCGGCGGCGGGGCGTCGATGCCGCGCTCCTTGAGCACGGCCGCCATCTTGTCGCCGACGCTGCCGGGCTGGCTGATGCCGGTCAGGTCGCCCTTGACGTCGGCCATGAATATCGGCACCCCGATGCCCGAGAGCTTCTCGGCCAGCGTCTGCAGGGTGACCGTCTTGCCGGTGCCGGTGGCGCCGGTGATCAGCCCGTGGCGATTGGCCAGGCCCGGCAGGAGCGCGCATTCCGTGCTGCCGTGCCGGGCGATGAGAAGAGGGTCTGCCATGGGATGCTCCGGAGTGCTGCGAGAAGGGTCCAGTCTATCCAAAGGGGCTCCCTATAATCGGCGCGTCGCTTCCTCAGAGCCCACCCCACTGGAGTTTCCTTTGTCTGTTCCTGCCGAGTCCACGAACCAACAATCACCGCTGGAAAGCGAACTGGCCACATTGCTGGTGGAGGCTCTCAACCTTGAAGTGGCACCGCAGGACATCCCGCCCGAAGCGCCGCTCTACGGCGAAGGGCTCGGGCTCGACTCGATCGACATCCTGGAAGTCGCCCTGGAAGTTTCGCGCCGTTACGGATTCCAGTTGCGTTCCGACGACGAACGCAACCAGGAAATCTTCTCCTCGCTGCGCAGCCTGGCGACGCACGTGGCGAGCAACCGGACAACGCCCTGAGTGCCGGTGATTCCCCTGACCTGAACCCGCCGCTGACGATGTCGCGCTGGCGCTTGGCATTGTGGCTCGCCGGGGGCATCGCCTATGCCGGCCTGTCTCACTGGATGATGCTCTATCACGCGGCCGCGCCCTGGGCGCTGGCGGCGCTGTTCGCACCGTTGTGGCTGGCGCTGGTCGGTCTGGCCGCGGGCCGCTTCGGGCGGCTGGGCGCGCTGGTCGTGTTGCTGGCGGGCGCGGCATGCGTCTACGAGATCGCGCACGGCCAGGCGGGCGACCCGAACCGCCTGTATGTGTTGCAGCACGTGGGCATCAACGCCGTGCTCTGCGCATGGTTCACGAGCACCCTGCGGCCCGGCAGGGTGTCGCTGATCGGTGAGTTCGCCCGCCGGATCCATCCGCTGTCGGCCGAGCAGCGTCTCTATACCGCCAAGGTCACGCGGTTGTGGGCTTTGTACTTCGCCCTCATGGCGCTGGCCTCGGTTTCCACCTATCTCATCCTGCCGTTCGAGGCCTGGTCGCTGCTGGCGAACGTGCTCACGCCCTTGTGCGTGGTGGCCTTGTTCCTCGGAGAACATTTCGCCCGCTACCGGCTGCATCCGGAATTCGAGCGATCGCGCCTGGTCGATGTCCTGCGCGTCGCCGTCGCCGGCCGGTCACGCGATACCCTTCGTCAATGACGTCTCGCCTTGCCACCACAGTCGCGCTGCCGCTGCTCTCCCAGCGCGATCTTGCCGCGCCGCTCGCCTGGCGCGCCGGCCGTCCGGTCAGCGGACACCGCTTCCTGGCGGACGTGCACCAGCTTGCCACGCGCCTGCCAACCCATGCCCGCGTCCTGAACCTGTGCAGCGACCGTTATGTCTTCGCGGTCGGGCTCGGGGCCGCGCTGATGCGCGGGCAGGCCAGCCTCCTGCCGCCCGACGCGCGGCCGGACACGCTGGCGCGGCTGGCTACTCCCGGCGGCGGCACGTACGTCCTGACCGACGATGCGCAGCTGCAGCCGCCGGAAGGCCTGGCCTGCCACCTGGTGGATCTGCCGCCGACCGAGGCGGACGACGATGCCGTGGCGCTTCCGGTTCCGGCCTTCGCCCCCGGCTGCCATGCGGTGAGCCTGCTCACGTCCGGCTCGACCGGCGTGCCACAGGCGCATGCCAAACGCTGGGACACGTTGGTGGGCGACGTTGCCGCTGCCGTGCCGCGTCTGTCGGCGCTGCTGGGGCGTCCGTCGCTGGCCGGGCTGACGCTGGTCGCGACGGTGCCGGTCCAGCACAGCTACGGCCTCGAATCGTCGGCCCTGCTTGCCATGCTCGGCGGTGCCGCCTTCGACAGCGCCCGGCCGTTCTTCCCGGCGGACATCGTGGCTGCGCTCGAAGCCGTGCCGCGCCCGCGAGCGCTGGTGACCACGCCGTTCCATCTCAAGACCCTCCTGATGTCGGGCCTGGCGTTGCCGCAGGTCGATTTCATGCTGTCGGCCACGGCGCCGTTGTCGCCGCAACTGGCTGCGCAGGCCGAGCAGGCCCTGGGCGGGCCGCTGATCGAAATCTACGGCAGCACCGAGACCGGCCAGGTGGCCACGCGCCACACGACGCGCAGCGCGGAATGGGAGACGATGGGCGAGATCCGGGTGCGCCGCGAGGACGCGGTCGGCGGTGACGGCGCCGAGCGCTACATCATGGAGGGCGACTTCGTGCCCGCCCCCACGCCGATGGCCGACGTGCTGGAGCTGCTGGACGACCGGCGCTTCCGCCTGCTGGGCCGCGCCAACGACCTGATCCACGTGGCAGGACGGCGCAGCTCCCTTGGGCACCTGAACTTCCACCTCAACAGCATTCCGGGCGTCCAAGACGGCGCGTTCTGGCTACCCGACGAGGTGGCCGACGGCGTGGTCCGGCCGGTCGCCTTCGTCGTCGCGCCCGAACTCTCCGCCGCCGACATCACGGCAGCGTTGCGCCAGCGGCTGGAGTCGGTCTTCGTGCCGCGCCGTGTGGTGCACGTGAACGCGCTGCCGCGCGAGGCCACCGGCAAGCTGGTGGTGCGCACCTTGCGCGAATTCGCCCTGGCACAGCTCGCCAGGGACGGCGAACCGGTCCGCCTCACGCGGGACGTGCCGGCCGACCACCCGGCCTTCGCCGGCCACTTTCCTGGCCACCCGCTGCTGCCCGGTGCGCTCATATTGGCCGACGTGCTGGAGGCGCTGGCACGCGTGCCGGTGCTGGCGGCGCGGCTCGGGCCGCATCCGACCCTCGCGGCTGCGAAGTTCCTGGCGCCGGTCGGACCGGGCGCGCGGCTGACCATCTCGCTGCTGCCCGAGGCCGGCGCTTCCCAGGGGGTGCGGTTCGAGGTCCATCGCGAGGATGTGTTGGCGGCCAGTGGCCGTTGGCTGCCCGGCGAGGGGGCCGCGCCATGAGCGTCCCGGCCACATCGCGGCCGGAAGCCGTGGCGGGAACGGGCGCATCGACGGCAGCCGGGTCGAGCGGCCACTGGGCCCACATGCCCGAGCGCAGCAACCTGGTGGCACTGCGCTTCTTCAGCGCATTCGTGCTGCGCTGCGGCCGGCGCGCGGCGCGGTTGGCGCTTCATCCGCTGACCCTCTACTTCTTTCTTTTCTCGCCGGGGCCGCGCCGCTGCGTCAAGCGCTACCTGCAGCGCGCCATCGGCCCCCAGATGGGGTGGCGCGACGGCTATCGGCTGATCTACAACTTCGCCGCCACGGTTCTCGACCGCATCTTCTTCCTGCGCGGGCGGATCGACCTGTTCGACCTGCGCGTGGTGGGCAACGAGGCCCTGGACGCCGAGTACGCGCTCGGCCGCGGGGCATTCCTCATTGGGGCCCACGTCGGCAGCTTCGAGGCCGTCGGCGCGAGCCGGCAGACCAGCGCCGACGCCGAGCGCCTGCGCCTGGCCATGCTGATGTACCTGGAGAACGCGCAGCAGATCCACGCGGTACTGAGCGCCATCAGCGACGAACGCTATCGGCCGGAGGTGATTCCGCTGGGGCGGCCGGAGTCGATGCTGCAATTGCGCGACTGGCTCGACGCCGGCGGGCTTGCCGGCCTGCTGGCCGACCGCACGCTGCCGCGCCAGGATGAACAGGAGGCGCAGCGCGGCAGCAGCCGCACCATCGACTTTCTCGGTCATCCGACCGTGTTCAGCGACGGGCCGTTCCGCCTGGCGGCGCTGTTGCGGCGCAAGGCGTTCTTCATGGCGGGCATCTACCTGGGCGGGGCGCGCTACGAGGTGCGTTTCGAGCCGCTGGCGGATTTCACCGACGTCACGCCGGGCGATCGCGAAAGTGCCATCGAGGCCGCGCTCCAGGCCTACGTCCGGCGTCTGGCCGCGCTGTGCCGCGAGCATCCGCACAACTGGTTCAACTTTCATGACTTCTGGCTGGAAGACACTCGCTGAAAAGCTGGGGCGGAGCCTGCGCGTCGCCTTGCTCGGCGCGCCGCTGCTGCTGGGGCCCGCCGCCTCCTGGGCCTTCGACCTGGACGGCCTGATGGCCCAGCTCGCCGCCAGCAAGGGTGGCGACGCGCGCTTTACCGAGCAGCGCTTCGTGCGCGGCGTGGAAGGTCCGCTGGAGTCCCGCGGCACGCTGAGCTTTTCGCCGCCGGACAAGCTGGTACGCCGTACCGAATCGCCGCGCGAGGAATCGATGGTCGTGGACGGCAACACGCTGACCCTGTCGCGCGGCGGGCGAACCCGCACCATGGCGCTGGACAGCATGCCCGAGGTGCGCGGCATGGTGGACGCCATGCGCGGCACCCTCAACGGCGACGGGCGGATCCTGAAGCAGCAGTTCCGCAGCACGCTCAGTGGTACCGAGGCCAGCTGGGCACTGCAGCTTCAGCCCTTGGACGACCGCCTGGCGGCCCAGGTGCGCAGCATGCGCCTGACCGGCCGCGGCGGCGACGTGCTGGGCATCGAGATGGAACTCATCGGCGGAGACCGCTCGGTGATGCGCATCACGCCGGCGCGCGCCGCTGCCAAGGCGCCGTCCTGAACCGGTCGCCGCAGCGCATGCGCAAGGCCCCAGCCAGTCGCGAGCATCGGCCGCGCCGCGCGCTGACGCTCGTGCTGTGGCTCGCGGCGATGGCCATAGGCGCGCTCTTCATCGCCCGCACCCCGTTCAGCGCCGACCTGTCGGCTTTCCTGCCGGCGCATCCCGACGCCCGACAGCGCCTTCTCATCGAACAGTTGCAGGGCGGCGTGGCCTCGCGCAGCCTGCTGGTGGGGCTGGAGGGCGGCGCCGATGCCGCTCAACGCGCCGAGGTCTCCCGCGCCATGGCCAACCGCCTGCGCGACAGCGGCCTGTTCGACCTGGTCCAGAATGGGGAGCACAGCGACTGGACCGAGGCGGGCGAATGGCTTCTCGCGCACCGCTACCAGCTGGCGCCCGGCGTGGATCCTGCGCACTTCAGTGTCGCGGGCCTGCGCGATGCCGTGCTCGACACGCTGTCGCTGCTGGGTACGCCCGCGGGCAACCTCGTCAAGCCCTTGCTCGAGCGCGATCCGACCGGGGAGATGCAGCGCATCGCCGAAGGGCTGATCCCGGCAAGTGCGCCGCGCACGGAAGGCGGCGTCTGGGTCTCGCGCACGGAACCGCGCGCTCTGCTGCTGGTGACGACCCGCGCCGCGGGCAGCGACCTCGATGCGCAAGCCGTCGCCATCGAAGCGGTGCGTACCGCGTTCGACGAGGCGACCAAGCAGGCGGGCGCGACCCGACCGACACTGCAGATCAGTGGCGCGCCGTTGTTCTCCGTCCAGAGCCGCGACCAGATCAAGGCCGAGGCCGTCAAGCTCGCGACCATCGGCGCGCTGGTCGTCGGCGGCCTGTTGCTGCTGGCCTTTGCTTCGCCGCGGGCATTGCTGGTGGCGGTGGTGCCGGTGGCGACCGGCGTCGTCGGCGGCACCGCTGCCGTGGGCCTGGTGTTCGGCCACGTCCACGGGCTGACGATGGGCTTTGGCAGCACACTGATCGGCGAGACCATCGACTACGCCATCTACTACCTGATCCAGGCGCGTCGCGGCGCCACCGACGGCGGTCCCGGCAGCGGCTGGCGCCAGTGGGTCCGGGTCCACTGGCCGACCGTTCGGCTGGGCGTGCTGACGTCGGTGTGTGGCTTCAGCGCGCTGGTCTTCTCGGGCTTTCCGGGGCTGGCGCAACTGGGCGTGTTCTCGGTGGCCGGACTGGTGACGGCCGCCCTGGCCACGCGGTACGTGCTCCCTGTCTTCGCACCCGATGGCGCGTCCGGGCGCGGCCTGCGCCACCACATGGCGCAAATGGCCAACGGCCTGATGCAGGCATTGCCGCGCCTGCGCTGGCTGTTGCTGGCGCTTTGCCTGGCATCAGCGGCGCTGCTCGCCTGGCAACACGACCACATCTGGCGAGCCGGGCTCGGATCCATGAGCCCGGTGCCGCTCGCGGCGCAGGAGCTCGATGAGAAGCTTCGCGCCGATCTCGGCGCCGACGAAGCCAGTACGCTCGTGATGGTGCAGGGCGATGACCTCGAGTCCACCTTGCAATCGGTCGAGGCCGCGAGTGCTCGCCTGCAGCCGCTGGTCGACGCCGGGCAACTGGCCGGATTCGACGCCGTCACGCGCGTGCTGCCGAGCCGGGCCGCACAGCAGGCGCGCCAGGCCAGCGTGCCGGATGCGCAGACCCTGCGCGAGCGCCTGCAGCAAGCCTTGCAAGGCCTGCCGCTGTCGGCGTCCCGGCTGGAGCCCTTCATCGAGGAAGCCTCGGCCGCCCGCACCCTCGCGCCCATCGGCCTGGCGGATTTGCGCAACGGCTCGCTGGCGCCGCTGGTGAACGCCATGCTGGTCGAGCGGCCGGGCAGCGGCTACAGCGCGGTGGTTTCGCTGCACCCCGGCGCCACATTCGATTCCGCCGCGCTGCGGCAGGCGCTGGCCGGCCTGCCGCAAGTCCAGGTGATCGACGTCGGCGTGGAACTCCATGCGCTCTACGCGCGGTACCTGAGCGAGGCCTTCGTGCAGGTCCTGCTCGGGGCGTTGGGCGTCGTGGTGCTGCTCGGCCTCTACCTGCGATCGTTCCGGCGCCTCCTTGCCGTGTGCCGGCCCCTGGTGGGCGCCGTGTTGCTGACGCTCGGCGCGCAAGCAGTGCTCGGCGTGCCGCTGGGCATCCTCCACCTGGTGGGCTTGCTGCTGGTGGTGGCCGTGGGCTCGAACTACGCGCTGTTCTTCGACCAGCTGCGCGAAACCGGGCGCGCCGACGAGGACACGCTGGCGTCGCTGCTGCTGGCCAATCTCACGACCGTGGTGTCCTTCGGCCTGATTGCGCTGTCCGAAATTCCTTCGCTTTCGGCCATCGGCCGGGTGGTGGCACCGGGGGCACTGCTGGCATTGCTGCTGTCTGCGGCATTTGCCCGCGGGCAGGTGCGGCCATCGGCTTCGACGCCTCGGGTCTGAGCGAAAATCGCGCAACCGCCATGATGTCGCCAACTCCCTTCGGGCTTGACGCGCTCAAGCCACTGTCGCCCTTCGTGCGCGCCAGCATCGCCTGGCACGCGCTCGCGCTGACGGCCGCACTCGCGTGGCCCGGCGCGCTGCCTTGGGCGGTGGCGGCGCTGGTGCTGAACCATCTGGTGCTGACCGCAGCAACATTGACGCCGCGCACCGCGCTGCTCGGCGGCAACATCACCCGCCTGCCGGCGAGCGCGGCGGACGCGGGCGAGGTGGCGCTCACCATCGACGACGGCCCGGATCCTGAGGTGACGCCGAAGGTACTCGACCTGCTCGACGCCGCTGGCCAGCGCGCCACGTTCTTCTGCATTGCGGAGCGGGTTGCGCTGTACCCCGAGCTCGCACGGCAGATCGTGGCGCGCGGCCACGACGTGCAGAACCACACCGCCCGGCATTCGCACACGTTCTCGCTGCTCGGACCCGCCGGGTACGCGAGGGAGATCGGACGAGCGCAGGACATCCTGAAGCAGGTGACCGGCGTGCGCCCCACCTGCTTTCGGGCACCCGCCGGATTCCGCAACCTTTTCCTGGCGCCGGTGCTGCAGCGCCTGGACCTGCAACTCGTCAGCTGGACCCGCCGCGGCTTCGACACGCGCGATGCCGATCCGGCCCGCGTGCAGCAGCGCCTGCTGCGCGGCCTTCGCGCCGGCGACATCCTCCTGCTGCACGACGGCAACGCGGCGCGTACGGCGCGCGGCGGGGCAGTGCTGCTGGACGTCCTCCCGCCGCTGCTCGAACAGTTGCGCCGACAGGGACTGCACTCGGTCACACTGACACGCGGGCTGAGCCGACGAGCGGCGCACGCGAAAAGTACAGGACGGGAGAGCGACAACACGCCATGACTCGATTGCCAAGCACCGACAACCACTGGAACAGCCTGCTTGTGAATGCCGCGCAGCCGTACCGGCAGGCGGGGCGCTTCGCCTGGCATTTCGCGCGTGGAAAGCTCGGGCGCGACCCGGTGTTCCGCTGGGTGGTCGAACAAGGGCTGATCATGCCGGGCCATCGCCGCGTGCTCGACATCGGGTGCGGCCAGGGCCTGCTGGCCAGCCTGCTGGCCGCCATGAACGAAATGCATTCCGACGCCCAATGGCCGACCGGCTGGTCATTGCCGCCGGCGCCTGCCCGCTATACGGGCATCGAGCTGATGCCGCGCGACGTGGCCCGTGCGGAGCGGTCGATCGGCCACCTGCAGCCGCCGCCGGCGTTCGTCTGCGCCGACATGTGCAGCGCGGCGTTGCCGGCGAGCGACCTCGTGGTGATCCTTGACGTGCTGCACTACGTCGACCTGGCGGCGCAGGAGAAGGTGCTGCAACGCGTGCGCGAGGCGCTCGCCGCCGGCGCGGGAGATCGACGCGATGGCGTGCCGCCGCGCCTGCTGCTGCGCGTGGGCGACGCCGCCAGCGCGGTGGGCTATCGCATCAGCCAATGGGTGGACCACGCCGTGACGCGCGCGCGCGGCCATCAGATGCCGCCGACCTGGGGGAGGCCGCTGTCGGAATGGCAGCACCAGCTCGAACGGCTGGGCTTCGAGGTGAGCAGCGTGCCCATGAGCCGCGGCACGCCGTTCGCCAATGTGCTGCTGGTGGCCGATCTGCCGACATGAAGGAATCCGAGTGACCCCCTTGCAACTTGACCGCGACGGCATTGCCGCGCGCATCCCGCACAGCGGCACCATGTGCCTGCTCGAGCGGCTCGATACCTGGAACGCGCAGCACATTGCGTGCAGCACGGCCACCCACCGCCTGTCCGACAATCCATTGCGCACCGCCGACGGCCTGATGGCGCCATGCGCCATCGAATACGCCGCGCAGGCCATGGCGCTCCACGGCGGCCTGCTGGCCAAGGAAGGCCAGGAGGCCAGCGCGGGCTACCTGGCCAGCGTGCGCAACGTTCAGTTCGGCCAGGCGAGACTGGACACGGTCGATGGCGACCTCCAGGTCCAGGCCCACCGGCTGTCCGGCGACGAGCGACAGGTGCTCTACGAATTTCGCGTCGGCGACGCCGGCGGGCGGATGCTGGCCCAGGGACGGGCCGTCGTCGTACTCAATACCCCACTTTCAACGGAAGACCTCGCATGAACTGGAGCGGCAAGCGCGCATTGATCACCGGTGCCAGTGGCGCCCTGGGCGAGGCCATCGCCCGCCGCCTCGCGGCCGGCGGCGCCACGGTGCTGCTGCACGCCAATTCGAGGCCCGAAGCCGTGCATGCCCTGGCCGAGCAGATCACCCGGGACGGAGGCAAGGCGCAATGCCATGTGTTCGACCTGCGCAGCGACGATGCCTGCGCGCAAGCCTGCCAGGCCATCCTGGCCGAGGGGCCGGTACAGATCCTGGTCAACAACGCCGGCGTGCACGACGACGCCGTGCTGCCGGGCATGCAGGCCGGGCAATGGCACAAGGTGGTCGATGTCTCGCTCAACGGCTTCTTCCGCGTCACCCAGCCGCTGCTGCTGCCGATGCTGCGCACGCGCTGGGGCCGCATTCTCAACATTTCGTCCGTGGCGGCGCTCACCGGCAATCGCGGGCAGGTCAACTACGCCGCGGCCAAGGGCGGCCTGAACAGCGCGACCAAGGCGCTCTCGCTCGAAGTGGCCGCGCGCGGGGTGACGGTCAATGCCATTGCCCCGGGCATCATTGCCTCGCCCATGGCAGACGCCGTGTTCGACAAGGCCACCATCGACCAACTGGTTCCTGCCAAGCGCGCCGGCACCCCGGACGAGGTGGCTGCCCTTGCCGCATTCCTGGCCAGCAACGAGGCGTCCTATATCACCGGGCAGGTGATCTCCATCAACGGCGGAATGATCTGAGAGGGCGTCTTGCCGGACGCGCCTATTGGAACGGCGGCAGGCGCAGCACCTTCTTGGCGACCAGCAACGGCAGGCGCAGCACGAATTCCGCCATCAACCGGGTGTGCATCCAGCTGAGCAGGGCGTTGTCGCGAACATAGTTGAAGTGCGAGACACCGCCTTCGTCCGCGCTGAGGTACTTCACCGGCGCATCGATGTTGACCGGCTTGACGCCGCGCCAGGCCAGGCGCACCACCGCCTCTGTATCGAAGTCGAAGCGGCGCATCCACGGCTGGCGCTCCATCACCGCGATCAGGTCCGCCACCGGATAGACCCGGAAGCCGTAGAGCGAGTCGCCGATGCCAGCGCACAGTGTCTCGAGGTGCGTCCAGCCGTTGGACACGCGGCGCCCCTGAACGCGCAATTGCGGGGCACTGGCATCGAACACGGGCATGCCGAGCACCATGGCATCGGGCTGCCGGATCGACCGTTCCATGAACGTGCCGATCAGGTCGGCCGGGTGCTGCCCGTCCGAGTCCATGGTCAACGCGTGAGTGAAGCCGGCCGCGCGCGCCGCACGCAGGCCGTGCAGCACCGCGGCGCCCTTGCCCCGGTTGGTCGGCAGGTGCCAGACGCGCAGCCCTGGGTCTTGTTCGGCGAGTGCCTGAAGACGTTCACCGGTGCCGTCGGTGCTCCCGTCGATGACGACCCAGACGGGATCCCATTGGGCGCGCGCGGCGGCCACGGTGTCGAACAGCCGCTCTCCGGTGTTGTAGCTGGGAATCAGGACGAGGTGGGTGCGCGAGGCTTGGGGCATGCAGGGGGGGCGTCCGGAGCGCCTTCCACAATGTTTTCCCGATAGTACCGTTCCAGCTCCGCCAGCAACGCGTCGTCGTCGGCGGCGGGGCTGAAGCGCCGGCCGAGCCGCAGCCTGAAGGTAACCGGCAGCGGCGGCACGCGCCAAAGCGGCCATCCCTTGCGCAGGTAGGGCGTGTCGGTTTCTATGAAGACGGTCTGGATCGGCACCTGGGCCAGGCGCGCGATCAGCGTGACGCTCGGCCGGAAGGTGTCCAGCGGCGGCGTCTCGGTGCGGGTGGCTTCAGGAAAGATCACCAGTTGCCCCCCGCCGCGCAGGTCGTCCCGGGCTGCCCGCACCATCTGCCAGGCCGATTCGTTGCTGATGTAGCGGGCCAGCCGCGCGCCGGCACCCAGGAAGACGTTGTGCAGCAGGCCTGCCTTCATGATGCAGGCGCTGCGCGGCAGGCGCGCCACCAGCAGCAGCGCGTCGAACATCGTGGGATGGTTCGCCACGATGATCAGGCCACGCTCGTCGCGCAATGCGTCGAGGCAGCCATCGTCGATGCGCATCGTGTGCAGCGCCTGCGCCACCGTCCAGAAAAGGCGGTAGCCATAGGAAATGCCGGCGCGCCCGAGCGTGCGCGCCTGGTGTTCCGGCAGCAGTTGCAATGGCAGCGCCAACAGGTTCCAGGCCAGCGAGCACAGGCCGACGAACAGCAATGTCGCATACAGCCTCAGGCCCCCGAGGAGTTTCAGCATCCGGGTTCCTTGACGGCTGTTGAGTCAGGCCTTCAGCGCGCCCGGCGCCACGGCGTGTGCTTCGATCTCGACCAGCAGATCAGCCCTGCAGACGTCGGCCTGGAGGAACACGGCGCGGCGCAGGGTGGCACTATCGGGCCCGAGGGTGTGCGCCAGGACCTGGCGCACGACGTCCAGGTGAGCCGCGTCGCGGATGTACACGACCACGTCCAGCGCGTCCAATTCGAAGCGTGCGCTGCAGCGCTGGCGTGCGGCATCGATCACCGCCGCGAGGTTGCGAAGCGTCTCGCGCGTCTGCTCGGCCACGTTGCCCGGGTGCACCGTGGCATGGCCGACGATGCTGGCGGTGCCGGAGATGAACAGTGCCAGGGCGCCGTTGCCGATGTCGACCAGCGCCGCCCGGGAGAACAGGGGCGGCCGCGGCCCGTAGTCGCTGGGATAGCGGTAGGCGGACACCTGCCGCGGGTTCTCGACGGCGAGCGGCGCCCGCTGGCCGGCCAGGAAGTGGATGGCCAGGCCGCCCCGCTGGACGCCGAGCGCGCAGGCGGCTGGCGCGCCTTCGAGCACGCCCAGGCCGGTCTCGAGGAACGCCTGCTGCCGGCCCACGTTGAACTGTCGATAGCGCTCCAGGCCACCGCCATCCTCGTTGATCCGCGGCAGATAGTTCCAGATACGCTGCAGATGCGGACAGCCTGCACGTCGCATGGCTTCGAAAAGCTGGCTGTAGCCCTCGCGGGCGAGCATTTCAAGTCCGCCTGGCATCGATGTTTCGTCGAACTCGACCACGCCGAGCATCCAATGGCCGTCGGTGCGCCAGCGCGCGGCGCCGTGGCTGCCGGCGTGTGTGCTCCGGCCGGTCGACCAGACATCGGCGGCTGGCTGTGCGTCGCCGAGGATGGCGCCCTTGACGCTGGTCAGCCAGTCCGGGCCGCCGTGGCTGCCGTAGGCCAGCGCGCCGAGCGGTGATCGGCCCGTTCCGAGGCTGTCGCCGAGTCTCGACAGGGGCAGGCGGCGAACTTCGAGGGAAGACGGAGCGGATTCGGCAGAGAGGCTCACTGGGCTTTGCTTGCGGTGTATTCGGAGAAGATGCCGAGCTCCAGGTGCTGGCGCACGTCCTGGAAGCCGGCTTCGCGCAGCGCCGTGAGCACCGCGTCGGGCGGGATGCAGGCCTCGATGGTGTCCCAGTAGTAGCGCCACAACTCGGCCGACCCATGGGCCCGCCCGGCCAGGCGGGCCACCACCGGCACCACGCCGCGCATGTAGCCCTTGAGGACCGACATGCCCAAGGCGGTGCGCGGCCGGGTGATCTCGAGGATGACCAGGCGGCCGCCTGGCCGCAGGACACGATGGAATTCGGCGAAGGCGGCCGACACATCGCCGATGTGGCGCAGCGCATAACCCATGCTGAGGAAGTCGCAGCTGGCGTCCGGCCGCGGGAGCGACTCGGCCATGCCTTGCACCAGTTCGACGCCCGGCAGGTGTACCTGGCCCATCATGCCCGGGCTGGGGTCCACGCCGACCAGGTTGCCCGACGGCCCGATCAGGCCCAGCGCCTCGGTTGCCACCATGCCGGTGCCGATGCCGACGTCGAGCACCTGCATGCCCGCCGCCAACCCCGCGCGCTGGAGCGCCTTGCGCCGGTACCAGCGGCCCGAACCGAGGGCCAGCACGTGCTCGATGCGTTCGTAGTCGGGGGCTGTCTCGTCGAAGATGCGCGTCAGGAACGCGCGATGTTCTGTCTCGTTCTTGTAATAGTCCGGCAGCGTCGCATGGGGTGCGAGCGGCGGGGCCATGCGGTTTGCGTCGGGGGACTGGTTCTGCATCGCATGATTATGCGCAAAGCCTCCTGTGAAATTCTGTTGCCACTGCCCACGAGGCGCCTGCGCGGGCCAAGTAAGATCGCCCTTTGCCTTGAAACAAAAGAAAGCTAGAGAGAAAAGCCATGGCCGGACACAGCAAATGGGCCAACATCCAGCATCGGAAAGGGCGCCAGGACGAGAAGCGCGGCAAGGTCTGGACGCGCGTCATCCGCGAGATCATGGTCGCGGCGCGCCAGGGCGGCGGCGACCTGAACGCCAACCCGCGCCTGCGCCTGGCCGTTGACAAGGCCAAGGCGGCCAACATGCCGGCCGACACGGTCAAGCGCAACATCGACAAGGCCACCGGCAATCTCGAAGGCGTGACCTACGAGGAAATCCGCTACGAGGGCTACGGCATCGGCGGCGCCGCCATCATCGTCGACACCATGACGGACAACCGGGTGCGCACGGTGGCCGAGGTGCGCCATGCATTCGGCAAGTACGGCGGCAACATGGGCACCGAGGGCTCGGTGGCCTTCCAGTTCAAGCACTGCGGCCAGTTGATCTTCGCGCCGGGCACGGACGAGGACAAGCTCATGGAAGTGGCGCTCGAAGCGGGCGCCGAAGACGTGATCACCGGCGACGACGGCGCCATCGAAGTGCTGACGGCAACGGGCGACTTCGAGTCGGTCAAGAACGCACTCGAAGCCGCCGGTCTCGTCCCCGAGGTGGCCGAGGTGACAATGCGGGCCGAGAACACCATCGACATGCAGGGCGAGGACGCCCAGAAGATGCAGAAGCTGCTCGACGCCCTGGAAGACCTGGACGACGTCCAGGAGGTCTACCACAACGCTTCACTGGACGAATGAAAGCCTGCGCATGAAGGTATTGGTCATCGGAGGCGGCGGCCGCGAGCACGCACTGGCCTGGCGCCTGGCACAGGGCAATCGGGTCAGCCGCGTCTACGTGGCGCCGGGCAACGGCGGGACCGAGGGCGATCCGCGCTTCACGCAGGTGAGCATCACCGATCCGGCCAAGCTGTGCGCCTGGGCGAAGAAGGAAAAGATCGCGTTGACCGTGGTCGGCCCGGAAGGGCCGCTGGCCGCCGGCGTGGTCGACGAGTTCCGCGCGAACGGACTGCGCATCTTCGGCCCGACCAGGGCGGCAGCCCAGCTCGAGAGCTCGAAGGCCTTCTCCAAGGACTTCATGAAGCGCCACAAGATCCCGACGGCGAAGTACGAAACCTTCACCGACGCGGCGGCGGCGCATGCGTACGTGGACGCGCAAGGCGCCCCGATCGTGGTCAAGGCCGACGGCCTCGCGGCCGGCAAGGGCGTGGTGGTGGCCCAGACTGCGCAGGAAGCGCACGAGGCCATCGACTTCATGCTGGTCGACAACAAGTTCGGCGTGTCGCACAACCAGGGCGGCGCCCGGGTGGTGATCGAGGAATTCCTCGCCGGCGAAGAGGCCAGCTTCATCGTCATGTGCGACGGCAAGAACGTCCTGCCGCTGGCCACCAGCCAGGACCACAAGCGCCTGCTCGACGGCGACGCCGGCCCCAACACGGGCGGCATGGGCGCGTATTCGCCTGCGCCGGTGGTCACCGCGGAGGTGCATGCGCGGGTGATGCGCGAGATCATCCTGCCCACCGTGCGCGGCATGGAAAAGGACGGCATTCCGTACACCGGCTTCCTGTACGCGGGCCTGATGATCGACGCGTCCGGACACCCGAAGACGCTGGAATTCAACTGCCGCATGGGCGACCCGGAAACGCAGCCGATCATGATGCGCTTCAAGTCCGACCTGTTCGAGGTCCTGTCGCACGCCACCGACGGCACGCTCGACCAGGTCGAACTGCAATGGGACCGCCACATCGCGCTCGGCGTGGTGATGGCCGCGGCCGGCTATCCGCTCGACCCGCGCAAGGGCGACCGCATCACCGGCATTCCGCCTGAAGCACCCGACGCGGTGGTCTTCCACGCCGGCACCTCGATGGAGAGCGGCGAACTGCGCACCAGCGGCGGCCGCGTGCTGTGCGTCACCGTGCTGGCCGACAGCGTCAAGCTGGCCCAGCAGCGCGCCTACGAAGTGGCCTCCAAGGTCGGCTTCGACGGCGCGCAGTACCGCAAGGACATCGGACACCGGGCCGTGCACCCGCGCGGCGCCAGCACGTGATGTCGGGCGCGTCGCCGGACGCAGCAGGCGAATACCTGCGCGGCCTGCAGCAGCGGATCATGGCGGCGGTGGAGGAGGCCGATGGCAAGTCCTGCACCCGGGACGGCTGGGCCAAGGAACCGCACGAACCCCTCCAGGGCAGCGGCTTGACCTGCATCCTCGAAGGCGGCGCGCTTTTCGAGCGGGCCGGGTGCGGCTTCTCGCAGGTCAGCGGGCCGAAGCTGCCGCCGTCGGCGACCCAGCATCGTCCCGACCTGGCCGGTGCGCCTTTCGAGGCCATGGGCGTGTCGCTGGTGTTCCATCCGCGCAACCCCTACGTGCCGACCGTGCACATGAACGTGCGCATGCTGGCGGCTTTGCCCGAAGGCGGCGAGCCCGTGTGCTGGTTCGGCGGCGGCATGGACCTCACGCCGTATTACGGCTTCGAGGAAGACGCGCGTCATTTCCATGGCGTCTGCCGCGACGCGCTGGCGCCGTTCGGCAACGACAAGTACCCGCGCTTCAAGACCTGGTGCGACGACTATTTCCATCTGCGCCATCGCAACGAGCAGCGCGGCGTCGGCGGCATCTTCTTCGACGACTTCTCCGAGCTGGGCTTCGAGCGCAGCTTCGACATGCTGCGCGCCGTGGGAGATGCATTCCTGCCGGCCTACCTGCCGATCGTGCAGCGCAGGCGCGACACGCCCTACGGCGAGCGCGAACGCGAATTCCAGCTCTACCGGCGCGGCCGGTACGTGGAATTCAACCTGGTGTGGGACCGCGGCACGCACTTCGGCCTGCAGTCCGGAGGACGCACCGAGTCGATCCTCCTGTCGATGCCGCCGCTGGCCAGCTGGGCGTATCGCCAGGCGCCGGCGTCCGGTTCGCCCGAGGCGCGCCTGTACACCGATTTCCTGGTGCGCCGCGAATGGCTCTGAGTCCAGGCCGGTCCGTCGGGACTGCGCGAATCGGCATCTTCGGCGGTGCCTTCGATCCGCCTCACAACGCGCATGTCGCCCTCGCGCGCCAGGCGCTGGCCCAACTGGCACTGGACGAGTTGCGCGTGATGCCCACCGGCCAGGCCTGGCACAAGGCGCATGGGCTCAGTCCGGCGCAGAACCGGTTGGCCATGGCGCGCCTGGCCTTTGGCGAACTGCCCCGCACGCAGATCGACGACCGCGAGATTCGCCGCGCCGGCCCGACCTATACCCTCGATACCCTGCGCGAACTGCGGGCCGAGCAACCCCAGGCACAATTGCTGTTGTTGCTCGGCGCCGACCAGGCCAGGGCGCTGCCGACCTGGCACGGCTGGCAGGAGATCCTGGCGCTTGCTATCGTTTGTGTAGCGCGGCGTCCAGGCCCCGCTTCGGAATCTCTCGACTTCGACCCCTCCGCGTTGACCGGCCTGCCGGCCGGCGCGCGTTTCGAATCGATCGACTTGCCGCCCACCGACCTCAGCGCAACCGACATTCGCGCTCGCGCGGCGCGCGGCGAAGACCTGGGCGGTCTGGTTCCGCCCGCCGTTGCGCGCTATATTGACTTACACCACCTTTACCCGAACCCCTGATGAGCTCTGAATCCGCCGCCAAGAAAGACACCCAGAAATTGCAGCGGGCCATCGTCGATGGCCTGGAGGACGTCAAGGCGCAGGACATCCAGGTGTTCGACACCGAGCAACTCTCGCCGCTGTTCGAGCGTGTGATCGTTGCCTCCGGCACCTCCAACCGTCAGACCAAGGCCCTGGCCGCGAGCGTGCGCGACGCCGTGCGCGAGGCGGGCTTCGCCAAGCCCAGGACCGAAGGCGAGGAAAACGGCGAATGGATCATCGTCGACTGCGGCGCCGCGGTGGCGCACATCATGCAGCCGGCGATCCGCCAGTACTACCACCTGGAAGACATCTGGGGCGAGAAGCCGGTGCGGCTGAAGCTCGGCGCGCCCAAGCCGGCCAAGAACCCCCGCATGGCCGAGACGGCGGGCGAGGCGGCTGAGTCGGCGCCGCGCGCCCGCAAGCCGGGCGCCCCGGCCAAGGCGGCGCCCGCGAAGGCGGGCACCGGCGCGCGCGCACCGGCCGCGAAGAAAGCACCCGCCGCCAGGAAGGCCCCGGCGACGAAGGCGCCGGGGGCGAAGGCCGCGGGCGCGGCCGCCAGCCGCAAGCGCGCACCCGCCGCCGCACCGGCCGGTCCGGTGCAGAAGGTGGTCGGCAAGCCGGCAGTCGGCAAGAAGGCGCCGGCCCGCAAGGCACCGGCCCGCAAGGCGGCTGCCAGCGGACGATGAAACTCCTGGTGGTCGCAGTCGGGCAGCGAGTGCCCGACTGGGCGCAGACCGCCTGGGATGACTACGCCAAGCGCTTCCCACCCGAACTCAAGCTGGAACTGCGCGCCGTCAAGACCGAGCCGCGCGCCTCCAAGACGCTCGAAACCCTCTACGCCGCCGAGCGCGCGCGCATCGAGGCCGCCATCGCCAAGGGCATGCGCCGAGTCGTGCTCGACGAGCGGGGCACGCGCCTGAGCACCCAGGACCTGGCCGGCCGCCTCAAGGCCTGGCAGGGCGATGGGGGTGACGTGGCCCTGGTCATCGGCGGCCCCGACGGGCTCGACCCGGCATTGCGCGCCGCGGCGCACGAGAGCATCCGCCTGTCCGATCTGACGCTGCCGCACGCAATGGTGCGTGTGCTGCTGGTCGAGCAGCTGTACCGCGCCTGGTCGATCAACGCCGGACATCCCTACCACCGCGAATGAGCTTCATCTACCTGGCTTCGCAAAGCCCTCGCCGGTCCCAGCTGCTCGACCAGTTGGGCGTGCCACACCAATTGCTGCTGGCCCAGGCCGACGAGGAAGACGCCGAGGCGCTCGAGGCGCTGCGCCCGGGCGAGGCGCCGGCGGCGTACGTGCAGCGGGTCACCGGGCTCAAGCTGGATGCGGCCGTGGCGCGCCATCGACGGCGCGCGCTGCCGGCGGCGCCGATCCTGTGTGCGGACACCACCGTGGCGCTGGGGCGGCAGATCCTCGGCAAGCCCGTGGACGCCGAGGACGCCCGCCGCATGCTGCGCCTGTTGTCCGGCACTACGCACCGTGTGTTGACGGCCGTGGCCCTGCAGCACGGCCGCAAGCGCCACGCCCTGCTCAGCGAGTCGCGCGTGCGCTTCGCCCGATGGAGCGAGGCACAACTGAAGGCCTACGTGGCCAGCGGCGAGCCGCTGGGCAAGGCGGGCGCCTACGCGGTGCAGGGCCGCGCGGCGGCGATGATCGAGCACATCAGCGGCAGCTATTCAGGCATCATGGGGTTGCCCATGTTCGAGACCGCGCAATTGCTGCGCGGAGCGGGCTTCAAGCTGTGAGCATGCAGGAAATACTGATCAACTGGTCTCCGCAGGAGACGCGCGTCGCGGTCATCGAGCAAGGCGCGGTGCAGGAACTGCACGTGGAGCGTACGCTCGAGCGCGGACTGGTCGGCAACGTCTACCTGGGCAAGGTCTCGCGGGTGCTGCCCGGCATGCAGTCGGCCTTCATCGACATCGGCCTGGAGCGCACCGCGTTCCTGCACGTGGCCGACATCATTGCGCCGTTTGCGCCGGGTTCGCGCTCGGCCAACGCTGCCAGCACCGAACGCGATCATCGCAACAGCGCCGCAGTGCCCATCGAGCGGCTGGTGCACGAGGGACAGTCGTTGCTCGTGCAGGTGGTCAAGGACCCGATCGGCACCAAGGGCGCGCGGCTGTCCACCCAGATCAGCATTGCCGGGCGATTGCTCGTCTTTCTGCCGCAGGACAACCACATCGGCATTTCGCAGAAGATCCCGCCGGATCTGCGCGAGGCACTGCGCATGCGCATGCTGGCGCTGAGCGAGGCCGCGGCGGCGGCCGAGAACAATGGCGTGGTGCCCGAGAACACCGGCGGCTTCATCCTGCGCACCAATGGCGAGGACGCCGCCGACGCCGAGCTGGCCGAGGACATCGCCTACCTGCGCAAGACCTGGTCGCGCATCCGCGAACTGTCGGCGCGGGTGGCGCCCATGTCGCTGCTGCACCAAGACCTCAGCCTGCTGCAACGGGTGCTGCGCGACCTGACCAGCGAGGACACGCAGAGCATCCGCATCGACTCGCGCGAGCAGCACGACGAGTTGCTGCGGTTCGGCCGCGAATTCATGCCGCAGGCCGCCGGCAAGCTGCAGCTCTACAAGGGCGAGCGCCCGATCTTCGACCTGTACTCGGTGGACGACGAGATCGCGCGCGCGCTGGGCCGCCGGGTCGACCTCAAGTCGGGCGGCTACCTGGTGGTCGACCAGACCGAGGCGCTGACGACGATCGACGTGAACACCGGTGGCTACGTCGGCGCGCGCAACTTCGACGACACGGTGTTCAAGACCAACCTGGAAGCCGCGCTGGCCATTGCGCGGCAGCTGCGGCTGCGCAACCTGGGCGGCATCGTCATCGTGGACTTCATCGACATGACGCGAGACGACCATCGCGACCAGGTGCTGGCGGAGTTTCGCAAGCAACTGGCGCGCGACCGGGTCAAGACCACCGCCGGGGGCTTCTCGCAGCTCGGCCTGGTCGAGATGACGCGCAAGCGCACGCGCGAATCATTGGCCCACATGCTGTGCGAGCCCTGCCAGGCCTGCAATGGCCAGGGCATCGTCAAGACCGCGCGCAGCGTGGCCTACGACGTGCTGCGCGAGATCCTGCGCGAGGCGCGGCAGTTCACGCCGCGCGAGTTTCGCATCGTGTCGTCGCCACAGGTGATCGAGCTGTTCCTGGACGAGGAAAGCCAGCACCTGGCGGGCCTGTCCGATTTCATCGGCAAGCCGATCTCGCTGCAAGCCGAGCCAGCAATGGGGCAGGGGCAGTACGACATCGTGCTGCTCTGAGGGCAGCGGCCGCGCCGCAGGGCCCGGCAACGGTCAGATCGTCACTTCCTTCTCGGGGTCGGCCGTGCGGACGGCCAGCGTCTGCAGGCGCGCATAGAGGCCGTCGTAGGCCATCAGTTGCGCGTGGGTGCCTTGCTCGGCGATGCGGCCATGGTCCATCACCACGATCCGGTCCGCGTGCTGGATGGTCGACAGGCGGTGGGCCACGATCAGGGTCGTGCGGCCCTGCATGAGCCGCTGCAGCGCGTCCTGCACCAGGCGCTCGGATTCGGTGTCGAGGGCCGAGGTGGCCTCGTCCAGCAGCAGGATGGGGGCATCCTTGTACAGGGCCCGCGCAATGGCCAGGCGCTGGCGCTGCCCGCCGGACAGTTGCGTGGCGTTGTGCCCCAGGATGGTGTCGAGGCCCTGCGGCAGGCCCTCGACATGCGTGGCCAGGTTGGCCGCCTCGACGCACGACTGGACCCGCGCCCGGTCGATCTCGCCGCCCAGCGCCACGTTGGCGGCCAGCGTGTCGTTGAGCATCACGACGTCCTGGCTGACCATGGCGAACTGGGCGCGGAGTTGGCGCAGGTCCCATTGGTCGATGGGGTGATCGTCCAGCAGCACCTGTCCGCCGAGCGGCAGCACGAAGCGCGGCAGCAGGTTGACCAGCGTTGTCTTGCCCGACCCTGAGGGGCCGACCAGTGCGACGATCTCGCCGGGCGAGATGGTCAGGTCGACCCTGTCGAGCGCGCGCGCCTCGTCTTCGCCGCGATAGGCCACCACGACGTTCTTGAGCTCGATGCGGCCGGCCGCGCGCGGCACCGAAAAGCTGCCGTGGGCCTCGCTCGGCACGGTGTCCACCATGCCCAGCCCGCGCTCGAGCGCGGCCAGGCCGCGGGTGATCGGATTGGCCATGTCCGACAGGCGGCGGATGGGGGCGATCAGCATGGCCATGGCGGCGATGTACGCGACGAAGCCGCCGACGGTCAGGCCCTGGTCGCCGCTTTGCCACAAGGCGATCATCACCACCACCGACAGCGCGACCGAGGCCAGCAGCTGCGTGATGGGCGTCATGGCGGCCGAGGCGATGGTCGACTTGACCGCCAGCCGCGTCAGCAGGTGGCTCAGTTTCTCGAACCGCGCCTTCTGGCTTTCCTCCGCGCCATGCAGGCGCACCATGCGGTGGGCGAGCACGTTTTCCTCGACCACGTACGCCAGTTCGTCGGTGGTCTTCTGCCCCAGCTGGGTCAGGTGATAGAGGCGGCGCGAGAACACCTTCATGACCCATGCCACGCCCGGCACCATCAGGCCGACGACCAGCGTGAGCTTCCAGTTGAGATAGAGCAGATAGGCCAGCAGCGCGATCAGCGTGAAGCCGTCGCGGGACAGGCCGAGCATGGCCTGCACCAGCAACATCGAACCCGTCTGTATCTCGTACACCACAGTGTTGGACAGGGCGCTGGCGGACTGGCGCGAGAACAATGCGAGCTCGGCGTCCATCAATCGGGCGAACATCACGCGGCGCAAGCTGTGCATGCCTTCGTTGGCGATGCGCGCGAGCGCGTACTGCGACACGAACTGCGCCAGGCCTCGGACCGCGAAGAGCGAGATCGCAGCCACCGGCACGATCCACAGATCGATGCCGCCCGTGAAGCCGTGGTCGAGCAACGGCTTGACCAGCGCGGGCATGAGCGGCTCTGTCGATGCGGCCACCAGGGCCGCCAACACGCCAACGACCCACCAGCGCCGTGAGCCCACGAACCAGGTGGCCAGACGAACGAGACGGCGGGGGAGGGAAAGGCGCGCGACCGGGTCGTCGGCGGCGGCGGGAGAAGGCTGCATGTGCGCGGATTCTACGGGCGGGCCTGTAGGAGCGCGCCGCAAGTTATACAGTTTGTGACGAGCGGGTCAAGACGTTGTGTACCATTGGCGCCTGTCGCCGGGGTTGAACTTTTCGCGCTCCGAACCTTCCGAAACGCATGAACAAGCCGTTGTCCCCATCTCGAACGACTCCTTCTGCATTCGCCTTCTCGCGCCGCACGCTGGTGGCGGCTCTTGCCAGTTCTCCCGTCGCTTCCGCCCTGGCCCAGTTCAGGGTCGAGGTGAGCGGCGTGGGGCTGACGCAGTTGCCGATCGCAATTGCGCCCTTTGCAGGAGAAGGATCGTCGCCGCAGAAGATTTCTTCCATCATCCAGGCTGACCTGGAACGCAGCGGACAGTTCCGCGGCGTCGACGCCTCCGGCGATCAACTCGACGAAAATTCGCGTCCCGACCTGAATCTGTGGCGCCAGCGCTCGGCTGATTCGCTCGCCACGGGCAGCGTGCAACGCATGGGCGACGGCCGCTATTCGGTGCGCTTTCGCCTTTGGGACGTCGTCAAGGGCCAGGACCTCGGCGGCCAGAGCTATACCGTTCCGCAGGCCGACCTGCGCCTGGCCGCGCACCGCATTGCGGACTTCATCTACGAGAAGCTCACGGGCGAGCGGGGCATCTTCTCGACCCGCATCGCCTATGTGACCAAGGCCGGCACGCGCTATTCACTGTGGGTTGCCGACGCCGACGGCGAGAACGCCCAAGCCGCCTTGAACAGCCCCGAGCCGATCATCTCGCCGGCCTGGTCGGCCAGCGGGGGGCAACTGGCCTACGTGTCCTTCGAGTCGCGCAAGCCGGTCGTCTATGTTCACACCGTCTCGAGCGGCCAGCGCCGCCTGGTGGCCAACTTCAAGGGCTCCAACAGCGCGCCAGCCTGGTCGCCCGACGGCAGCACGCTGGCGGTCACGCTCAGCCGCGACGGCGGCTCGCAGCTCTACACCATTCCCGCCACCGGCGGAGAGCCCAAGCGCCTGACGCAGAGCGCGGGCATCGACACCGAGCCGGTCTATTCGGCTGACGGGCGCTACATCTACTTCGTGAGTGACCGCGGCGGAGCGCCGCAGATCTACCGCATGAGTGCCAGCGGCGGCAACCCCGAGCGCGTGACGTTCAACGGCAGCTACAACATCTCGCCGGCGATCAGCCCGGACGGACGCTGGCTGGCCTACATCTCGCGTGTCAGCGGCGCCTTCAAGCTGTACGTCATGGATCTGTCCGCCGGCACCGCCACCGCCATCACCGACACCAGCGCGGACGAGAGTCCGAGCTTCGCGCCCAATAGCAAGCTGCTCGTCTACGCCACGCACCTGCAAGGGCGCGAGGCGCTGATGACCACGACGCTCGACGGCAAGATCAAGGCGCGACTGGCGGGGCAGGCGGGAGACATTCGCGAGCCGGACTGGGGTCCGTTCCAAAAGCAATAGGTCCACTCAGAGGAGTTCTCAATGTTGAATCGTACGATTTGTTCCCTGGCCATCCTCGCGTTCGTCGCGGGATGTTCCAGCACCAAGCTCAATGACGCGCCGGTCACCGACGGCGCAGGCGGCGCCGGCGGTTCAGCCAGCGGTGTTGCGCCCGTCACCGTCGATCCGAATGCGCAGAATGCGGCCGGCCCGGTCGGTGTGGCGCGCATCGTTTACTTCGACTACGACAGCTACACCATCAAGCCCGAATACCAGTCGCTCATCGACGGTCATGCGCGGTTCCTGAAGGCCAGCCCGACCCGGTCCATCCAGATCGAGGGCCATACCGACGAGCGCGGCGGCCGCGAATACAACCTGGCGCTCGGCCAGAAGCGTGCCGAAGCAGTGCGCCGCGCCTTGACCCTGCTGGGCGTGAACGACCGGCAGATCGAGGCGGTGAGCTTCGGCAAGGAAAAGCCCGCAGCGCAGGGTACGGGTGAAGACGTGTGGGCCCAGAACCGCCGCGCCGAGATCGTCTACCGTCGATGAAACCACGCCTCGCATGGCGGCAGCTCGTGCTGGCTGTCGCACTCGTGAGCGCCACCGCCGGTGCGCGCGCTGCCTTGTTCGAGGACGACGAGGCTCGCCGCGCCATTCTCGACCTGCGTGAGCGGGTCGAGACCATGCGCCAGCGTTCGAGCGAGGAGACGGAGCAGCTGCGCCGCAGCCTGCTCGACCTGCAGACCCAGATCGAAGCCATGCGCGGCGAAATGCAGCGCATGACCGGCAAGAACGAAGAGCTGACCAAGCAGCTTTCCGACCTGCAATCCAGGCAGGCCGAGGCCGCGAAGGCCAACGGGCCAGCGCAGGTCAACGTCGATGGCCGCGAGTTCACCGCCGACCCGCGCGAGAAGGCTGACTTCGACGCGGCCCTCGGTATCTTCCGGGCCGGACAGTTCGCGCAGGCGCAGACATCGTTTGCCGAGTTCGTCAAACGCTATCCGCAAAGCGGCTACAACCCTTCGGCGCTGTTCTGGCTGGGCAATGCACAGTACGCCACGCGCAACTACACCGAGGCCATCGCCAACTTCCGCTCGATGTTGTCGCTGGCGCCGGACCATGCCAAGGCGCCGGAGGCAGTTCTGTCCATCGCCAACTGCCAGATCGAGTTGAAAGACACCAAGGGTGCTCGGCGCACCCTGGAAGACCTGGCCAAGGCCTACCCGAACTCCGAAGCGGCCCAGGCCGGCAAGGAACGTCTGGCGCGCCTCAAGTAGGCCCCATCATGAATACGGAAACCGCGGATCTCGCGCGGCGCTTTTCCGGCCTCGAACGCCTCTACGGCATGGCCGGCGCGTCGCGCATTCGCGCATCCCACGTCATGGTGATAGGCATCGGCGGCGTCGGTTCATGGGCAGCCGAGGCGCTGGCACGCAGCGGTGTCGGCCGCCTCACGCTGGTCGACCTGGACCACGTGGCCGAGTCCAACATCAACCGCCAGATTCACGCACTGGAAAGCACCGTCGGCCAGGCCAAGGTGCTCGCCATGCGCGAGCGCATCGGCCAGATCAATCCGGAATGCAAGGTGCTGCCGGTCGACGAGTTCGTCGAACCCGACAACTGGCTGCAACTGCTGTCGTCCGCCCGCACCAGCCAGGGCGAGGTCACAGCCGTCATCGATTGCTGTGACCAGGTCAAGGCCAAGCTGGCACTGGCCCAGTGGTCGCGTGACCAGCACCGCGGGGGCGGCAGCGCAGAACAGGCGAGCGCCTTCGTCACCGTGGGCGCCGCCGGCGGCAAGCGGTTGGCCCACAAGGTAGAGATCGACGACTTGTCGCAAGTCACACACGATCCGCTGCTTGCTCAACTGCGCCAGCGCCTGCGCAAGCAGTTCGGTGCGCCGCGCGAAGGCCGGAAGATCGGTGTCGAGTGCGTGTTCAGCCGCGAGGCCGTGGCGCCGCCGGACGCGTCGTGCGAGATCGAGTCGGGCGGCGACGGCAGTCTGAACTGCCATGGCTACGGCTCCGTCGTGGCGGTGACCGCGACCTTCGGCCAATGCGCCGCGGGCTGGGCGCTCGACCGGATAGCGCGTTCTTTCAGGCTATAATTTACGGCTTTGCTGCGCGTTGCGGGGCAAAAACACCTAGTGTGGGACGTTAGCTCAGTTGGTAGAGCAGCGGACTTTTAATCCGTTGGTCGCGTGTTCGAGTCACGCACGTCCTACCAATCGCATTTTCGACAACATATAAGGCCTGCAATCGGTTTGCGATTGCAGGCCTTTGTTTTGTCTCATAAATGTGAATTAAACGTGCTGATTTGCCGACAGTGAATATTCCCCCGGTGTGTGACATTTTCACACCCGCGATACGGGGTATGCTCGAACTTGCAGGCAACTTCGGTCAAACTTGAACAACGGCATTCAAGTCGTCAGAACGTCTCCTGATTGTCACTCGCACGCGGCGGGCAGTCGCGTCATGTGCAGGCAACAGGTTTGTTAGACTTTGTTTTGCTGCAGCGGGGGGAGGTCTTCGTTGCCAAGCACAGATCCCAGTCATCAAGCGCGCCGGCATGGCGCCTTAATTCGAGTCCGCCGCTGAATTGCCGGGCAACTGGGGACTTTCTTCTTAACTTGGTTTCTTCATTTATGTATAGCAAGTTCGCAAAACTGGGTGGCCTGAAGCTCGTTATTGGCACGGTGGCCCTGGCCGCCCTCGCGGCCTGTGGCGGCGGCGGTGGTAGCGACGACAACAGCACCGGCGCCGGCGCCCAGGTGGTGATCACCGGCACGGCAGCCAAGGGCGCCATGCTGCCCAGCGCCTCGATCCAGTTGACCTGCGCCAACGGCACGAACCTGTCCGCGACCACCGGTGCGGACGGCCAGTACACCACTGCCGGTCAGATTGCCTACCCGTGCATCGGCTCTGCTACGCAAGGCAACCTGGTTTATCGCGGCATCCTCTTCTCTGGCGACGTGGCCAACTTCACGCCGCTGACCGACATGCTGGTCGAAGGCGTCTTTGCCGCCTCTGCACCTGGCAACGAGTCGCTGACGCGCGCGCAGTTCATCGACAAGCTCAAGGACGCGACGTTCGCTCGCAACCTGGCCTCTTCGGCCGATCTCTATCGCGACGTGGTGCGCAACCAGATCATGCGTCTGCTCGCGTTGCGCCTGCAGCCGGAATCGCTGGAGCCGATTTTCGCGCCGATCAGGCAGAACTTCGACGCGATCCGCTTCCGCCTGGGCTCCGACCTGGACAAGCTGCTGGACAACACCGCGCAGGATGTGCAGAACGCCGACGGCAGCGTCAAGTTCGAGGTGCTGGCCGACGTCAAGACCGAGGCCGACAAGCTGCCGGTTCCGGGCGCCAGCGCCACCGGCGCCACCGGCGGTTCGGGCAGCTGATCGATCGTTCGATCTTTCTTCACGCTCTCTGAAGCCGAAGGGCAGTCCGCGGACTGCCCTTCGGCTTGTTGGCGAGGGCAGATGTAACACTAATAAGACAACTGTGGGGCGGGTTGAATGGGGCGGGTAGCAGGGATGGGAGCCGGCATGGCGCTGCTGGCCATGGCGGCGCAGCCGGTGTGGGGACAGGGTGTGCCCGGATTGAGCGCAGCAGGCTACAGCGGCCTGGCGGTCACGCCGGATGCGCGACTTCTTCGCTGGGGCACGATGGGCCTCGCGTACGACAACGCGGTGCTTGGCGCAACGCCGGGCAGTCGACATGGCACTGACGGACACAACCTCGTGGCGGGTTTCGGGCTGCTGCCCAACCTGGAAATCACGGGCCGTGTCGCGTCCAGCACGCTCGACGAAAACTGCTACGTCACCAACTGCGGCGTGCGCGACCTGTCCTTCAACTTCAAGGCCGGCCTGGCGCTCGACAAGGCCGGCCAGTGGAAGGTTGCGGGCGGCATCACCGACCTGGGCGGCGCCGCAACACTGTTCCGCTCGTACTACGGCGTGTTGAGCTACACCGACGGCAAGCTGCCGTTCGGCGAGTTCGACGCAAGCGCGGGTTGGGCGCGTCGCGATCAGGCCCGCGCCAATCGGCCCGCCGCGCCGCTCGACGGCCCGTTCGCCAGCGCAGCGTACCGGCCCTGGTCGTGGCTGCAGGGCTCTGTCGAATACGTGGATGGCGGCAGCTGGGCCGGAGCGCGGCTCTACGCCCCATCCAGCTGGCTGCCCGAAGGCTGGTCGGCCCACCTTGGCGCGAACGTGCGCCTGCATGGCGACGATCGCACGCCGCGCAACTGGTTCAGCGTTGGCCTGACGGTGCCGCTGTACAAGGTGCCCACCGTCCGGCCGGCACCGACATCGACAGGCGCTCCAGGTGCGCTGGTGGCGCCTGCCGCGCCGGACCCTGCTGCGCCTTCCCCGAATGCGCGCGAGTTTTCGCCGGCGGGGCTGCCGCCATCGGCGCCGCTGCAGGCCGTGGCGCAGTCGCTGGCCGCGCCATCGTCGCAGGACGTGCAAGCCGGCGCGCGGTCGATCGACGACGAGCGGCTGTCCCGACTGGCCGACGCGCTGGTGGCCAAGGGCTTCGAGGACGTCGACGTCGGCCGCCTGGCGAACGGGGCGGTAGCGGTACGCATCAACAACGCCACCTACAACGTCAACACCGCCGACGCGCTCGGTGTGGCGCTGGGCGTCGTGGCGCGGGAACTCGCCACCGACCGGGCGGACTACCGGCTGGTCCTGACGCAGCGGCAACTGGCCGTGGTTGGCGCCAGCGGCCGCGCGGACTGCCTTGCGCAATGGATCGTGCGCGAAACGCCTTCGTGTACCGCTGTCGGCCTGCATGCGCCGGGGCAGGACGAGGTCGACGCGCTTGTCGCCGGCGCTGCGTGGGCCGTTGAGGGCCGCGCGCCGAGCTGGCATACGGCGCGCGTGTCGGTGCAGCCGGTGCTGCGCAGCGCCCTGGCCACCGAATACGGCGCATTCGACTATTCGCTCGGCTTGCGCGCGACGCTGCAGCAGCCGCTGTGGTCGGGCGCCTATGCCGAGGTGAGCCACATCGCGCCCATGGCCGAGTCCGACGACTACCGCGACGGCGGCGTCTTTGCGCGCAGCCGCATCGAGAACGACACCGACCGCATCCTGGTGCACCAGTCGCTGCGCCTTCCGCTGGAGCGCCTGTTCGCCGACCGCGAGGCCGCCTCGCGCCGGGGTGCCAGCGCGTTGACGGCCCACGTGGCCGCCGGCCGCTTCGACAGCAACTACCGCGGCCTGTTCGGAGAACTGCGCTGGGAACCGGGCGCTGGCGACCATCGCCTGGCGCTGGAAGGCGGGCGCTTCGAACGCACCACCTACTACGACCAGGTGCTGCCCATCGACACGCGCTCGCTGCTGGGCAGCTACCGCTACGCCTATCGGCCGACGAACACCTACTTCGAGGCCAGCGCCGGCCAGTTCATGTACGGCGACGTCGGGGTGCGGCTGGGCGTCAAGCAGTGGTTCCACGACGTGGCCGTCAGCATGTACTGGCGGCGCAGCAAGTTCGACTGGGCCAACGCCTCGCGTGACGTTGCCGGTATCGAGATCTCCATTCCGTTCACCCCGCGCAAGGACATGAGCCCGACGCACCACATCCAGGTGACGGGCGTGCCGCGCTGGTCCTATGCCGTGGAGACGGTCGTGGGCGAGGGCAGGAACAGCGTCGGCGTCGGAGTCGCGCAGGGCGTCAGGCCCAACGCGGCGACCCTGGACGCCACCTTCAACAGCGATCGTGCGGGCTTGGCGTACTTCCAGGCCAATCTGCCCCGCATTCGCAGCGCCGCGGCGCAATGAGCCAACTGAGTCAACTATGTTTCGGTATTTGCTTTTCTCTCCACGTCGCCAGCCAGCGGTGCGCTGGCCCTTGTCCCTGGGCGCCGTGATGCTGATGACCGGCTGCGCCATGGCGCCCGGCGTGAACTTCGACGAAGCCCTCAAGGCAGAGGCGCGCGCCGCGGCCGCAACCGCCACGGCCGGCCCCGGCATGAACGCCGCGGACGCTGACGCGCCGCCCGCCGGCGCGCTGCAAGACATCACACCGGAGCTGATCCGCACCCAGCGCGCCGCGCAAGCGCGCCACGTCGGCGCGGAAGTGCAAAGCCTGTTCGGCGAGCCGGCGCAATACCGCGTCGGCGCCGGCGACATCCTGAACATCGTCGTGTGGGACCACCCCGAGCTGTCGCTGCAGCCTGCCGGCTCCATCACCACCGATGCCATCAGCGGGTCGCCGGTGAGCAACGGCTACAACGTCAGCCAGGACGGGCTGATCCAGTTTCCGTACGTGGGCAACTTCAAGGCCGGCGGACTGACCGAATACCAGATTCGCGACGGACTGGTCAAGCAACTGTCGCGCTACCTCAACGAGCCCAAACTCACGGTGCGGGTGCAGTCGTACCGCAACGGCCGCGTGTATGTCGACGGCTCCGTGCGCACGCCTGGCCTGCAGGCCGTCAACGACGTGCCCATGACGCTGCCCGAGGCGATCAACCGCGCCGGCGGCTTTGCCACCGATGCCGACCGCTCCACCATCGCCGTCTCGCGCAACGGCAAGACCACGCTGGTCAACCTGCCGCAACTGGTGCAGCAGGGCGTCAATCCCAACCAGATCATGCTCGCGCCCGGAGACATGGTGCGCGTGTTCAGCCAGGAAGACGCCAAGATCTACGTGCTGGGCGAAGTCACGCGCCCGTCCGCGCAAGCGCTGCGCAATGGCCGCCTGACGCTGAACCAGGCGTTGGGCGAGGCGGGCGGCGTCAGCACCACCAGCGGCGATCCGCGCCAGATCTACGTGGTGCGTGCCAAGCCCGAAGGCAACCCCGACATCTTCCACCTGGACGCCAGTTCTCCCGTGTCTTACGCCCTTGCCGAGGGCTTCGAGCTCAAGGCACGCGACGTGGTGTACGTGGACCCGGTGCCGCTGGTGCGCTGGAGCCGCGTGATCAACCTCATCCTGCCCAGTGCGCAGGTGGTGGGCGTCGGCAACAACGTTCTCGTGAACTGAGGGGCGCCGCAATGAACCAGACGCAAGCCCCCGCCAACAACGCACCGGCCAACGCGCGCCGCGGCGACGAAATCAACCTGCTCGAGCTGCTGGACGTGGTGCTCGACCACCGCTGGCTCATCGCCGCCGTGACCGCGCTGGCGATTCTTGTCGGCGCAGTCTATGCGCTGCTGGCAACGCCCATCTACCAGGCCAATACGCTGATCCAGGTGGAGGACAGCAAGGGAGACCCCATCGGCAGCATGCTCGGGCAGTCCGCCGCCGGCCTCTTCGACGTCCGCTCGCCGGCATCTGCCGAAATGCAGATCCTGCGTTCGCGCCTGGTGGTCGAGCAGGCCGTGGCCAACCTGGGCCTGGACATCGAAGTGCAGCCGCGCTACCTGCCGTTGGTGGGCCGCTGGTTGGCCAAGCGCGCCACCGACTTGTCCAACCCCGGCATCTTCGGCTGGGGCGGCTTTGTCTGCGGCACCGAGTCGATGCATGTTGGCCTGTTCGACGTACCGCAGGACGTGCAAGGCAAGGCATTTCGCGTGCGGCTGATGGACAAGGGCGCCTATCGCCTGATCACGCCGGACGGCGAAGACCTGGGGCAAGGCCAGGTCGGCCAGGAGTTCCACTTCAAGATCGACGGCGCTGCCGGCCGCCTGCTGGTGGCCGATGCGCAAGGCCTGCCGGGCGCCACCTTCAACGTCACCCGCTACTTCCGCCTGGAAGTGACCGAAGACCTCCAGAAGGATTTGCGCATCTCCGAAGAAGGCAAGCAGTCCGGAGTGATCCGCGCCAGCCTGGAAGGCGAGGACCCGCGCGAAGTGGCGCGCCTGCTCAACGAGATCGGCACGCTCTACGTGCGCCAGAACACCGAGCGCAAGGCGGCCGAGGCCGAGCGGTCGCTGGACTTCCTGGGCAGCTACCTGCCGCAACTGCGCCGCCAACTCGAGGAGTCGGAAACGCGCTTCAACCAGTTCCGCAACCGCAACAGCACCTTCGACCTGAACGCCGAGGGCAAGGCCGTGCTGGACAGCGCCGTGCAACTGCAGACCGACCTGCTGACGCTGCAACAGAAGCGCAAGGAACTGCGCGCGCTCTACACCCCCGAGCACTACACCGTGCGCACCGTCGACGCGCAGATCGAAGGCGTGCAGGCCAAGCTGCAAGACCTGGAAACGCGCACCAAGAAGCTGCCCAACATCGAGCAGGAACTGCTGGGCCTGACGCGCGACATGAAGGTCAACAGCGAGATGTACGCCAACCTGCTCAACAGCGCGCAGCAACTGCGGCTGGTCAAGGAAGGCAAGGTGGGCAACGTGCGCGTGGTGGACGTCGCCGCCGTCACCCGCAAGCCGGTCAAGCCCCAACGGGCACTCGTGGTGGCACTGGCCGCAGTGCTCGGCGTACTGGCCGGCGTGGCACTGGCCTTCGTGCGCAACAGCCTGCGCTCGGGCCTGAAAGACCCTTCCGAGATCGAACAGACCGGCCTGCACGTTTTTGCCACGGTGCCGCACTCCGACGTGCAGGCGCGCCAGGCGCTGGACGTGAGCAACAAGGTCAAGGGTATCCACGTGCTGGCCGTGACATCGCCACAGGAGCCCGCCATCGAAAGCTTGCGGAGCCTGCGTACCGCGCTGCAGTTCGCCATGCTCGACGCCGCCAACAACGTCATCCTGGTCACCGGCCCAACGCCGGGCATCGGCAAGAGCTTTACCAGCGTGAACCTGGCGGCCGTGCTGGGCGCGGCAAACAAGCGCGTGTTGTTGATCGACGCCGACTTGCGCAAGGGCCACTTGAACCAGTACTTCGGCCTGCCACGCGAGCGAGGCATGAGCGAAGTGGTGAGCGGCAGCGTGCCGTTGGCTGACGCGCTGCATCGCGAACTTGCGCCGAATCTTGACTTCCTGAGCACCGGCGTCCTGCCGCCGAACCCGGCGGAGCTGCTGATGATGCCGGCGACCATTGAATTGATTCGCCAAGCGTCACAGGACTATGACCTTGTGCTGATCGACACGCCGCCCGTCCTGGCCGCATCCGATACCGCAATTCTTGCGCCGCACGCGGGCGCGGTGTTCCTGGTTGCTCGCGCCGAAATCACCAATCTGGGCGAGCTGAAGGAAAGCAACAAGCGATTGCTGGATACCGGCGTGAAGGCGAAGGGCATCATCTTCAACGGGTTGAGGATGGACAAGCGGCGGTATGGCTATGGGGTTGGCTACAAGTACGGTGGATATCGGTATACCAATTACAACTATTAAGTAACCGTAAATAGGCGCCCTAATGAGGCCTGCCAAGACACCGTGAATCGAAAAATTGCGTCGGCCGTACTTTTGCAGTCAATAGGGCCTCTATCGCTCCTCGCCTTGACACTCTACATCTCCAGAGTGTACGGGGCCGCTGCCCAAGGCCACTTCGTTGCCGCAAAATCTTGGGTTGATTTGGCAGTTGCCATTGCTTGCCTTGGACTTCCTCAAAGCTTCGTGATTGCGATAAACAAGCGAAAAGAATCACCTCAAGCACTTTATTTGGGGGCTGTCCTGTATGTGCTCATCGTACTGCCAGTCATCTTTCTCCTAACCCTGAGTGTCGCCAAATTGTCATTGCCTTACATTGAGGCATTTCTCATATCAATTGGCATCTCCGCGATCGCCTTGGTTAGCATGTGGAGGGGAATTCTATTGACTCAAGATGAAGGAATAAAGTTTCATTTGATTACCGCCGCGCCAATGTTCATTGTGGTGTTGGTGGTTATGTTGGCGCTGGGTGCCGGCTTCGATTTATCAACAACGATGCCCCGCATTTATATGATATCGGGCATTGCCGCGATAGCCCTTGCCTACGCGCTTTTCCCTTGGAATGCGGTCTCTGATTTGCATGGCGGCCGCCCGAATATCCCTCGCCTCATCGCAAACGGCGCAGAAGTTTTTTTGCAGGCAACCGCAACTTCCCTGCAGGTCTATTTCGCTACGAGAATTATCGGAGAGACTTGGGGCATCGCTGAAGTCGGATTTTTTGGTGTCGCACTTCTGTTACTAAATTCCTTCGGCTTTCCTTTGCAGGCGCTATCACCAATCTTGCTCAATCGCTTAAGCAAAATGCCCGCGAAAAAAGCGGCCAATGCGTGGAACTCAAATACCTCTGCAATAAGCGTCGCCCTGTTTGCTGGCGTTTGTGTTCTTGCTCTCATTCTGCCATACGGAATTGAAATGATTTCCATGGGGAATCTGCAAGGTGCAGAACGACTTATCCAATTCATGGTTCTCGCCGCGGTGCCGATGATATTTGCGCGGATAAATTCGCTGCGCCTTATAGCGCTAGGTGCGTTCAGAAGTCCCGCAATTGTGGCAGTTTTTCGCCTGTCTGTATTCATTGTGCTCTCCCATGTGGCTATAAAAGTGTTTTCATTTAAGAGCCTGTGGATAGTCGGCGTAATTTGGCTTGCCGCCGAAATTCTGTGTGCGCTGGCATTACGTTGGCAGCTCTCGCGCCATCGAAAGGTGTTGGGATGATTCAGGCGGCAAAAAATGTATTCGTAGGCGCTGTAAAAGCACTGGTCCGATGGGCTTACTACAGAGCAGGATGGGCGCGCGCCGTCGGTCTCGGGTGCAACGCAGACTGGCGGGCAAGAGTAAGCCTTGATGCCAAACTTGATGGAGTGCGCGGGATAGGAGTAGCTGTAATAGGTCGCGAAGTCTCCATTAGACAAGGCAGCTATATAAGTTCCGGCATTGTGCAGGCTGCGACCATTGGCCGTTATTGTTCAATCGGTCCAAATGTCCTGATAGGACCGAGCGAACACAATCTAGATTTCTGGACCACCTCGCCTTACGAGGCCGCCGATGCTGGAATCGCCCCAAATCTAACCACCAGCGAAAGAGCAGTGCCGCTGATCGGCGACGGCGTTTGGATCGGTGCGAATGTTGTGATTCTGCGCGGCGTTGAAATTGGTGAACGGGCTGCAGTTGCAGCAGGTTCAGTCGTAACTCGATCTATCCCGTCGGGGCAATTGTGGGGCGGAATCCCTGCAAAGTTTATTCGACTAATTTCGGCTGCCAGTGTTGGTGACGTTAAGCCATGAAGCAGACTGCAAGGTTCACGAGAGTTCACCTCATCTCATTGCTTCTCTTGGGGGCCTTGGTCGGCGCTTCTGAAAATCCACTTGTGTCGCTATTCGGCACCGGCCTTTTGGCGACGGGTGTTTTTTTGTGTTTTTCCTTCTTTTTTTTGGAGATGTGGAAATCCAAAACATTGTATCGCCCCATAGTTTCGTTGATCTGGCCATTTGCGTTGCTTGGGTTTGTCTATCTGCAGACAGACATTGCAAATGAGTCGCCGGGGGGCTCTCTATCTCGCATGCTGCAACTAGTCGTGGTGTTCTCTCTTATGCACTTTTTCTACGGTGCTGCGAGAAATGAAACAAAGGATCTCTTTCCTTGGTACCAATCAGCGTGCAAAAGCATGCTGGTCCTTTTTGTCTTGTTGGAAATCTCCGAAAATTTTCTTGGCTTTGGACTGGGGTTTGCCAACGACAATGCAATGGGTTTGTGGCTTGCTGGGGTAGGGGTACTTGCAATTAAAAGCGGGGCTAACCGCCTTGCTGCTTTTTCCTTTTCGGTTTTCGCAATTTGCTCGATTTATATGACGGGCTCGCGAACTGCGCTAGGTGCCTTCGTCGGTGGCGCGTTGTTGTATTGGGCGTGGCCAGTCGTCGCTCGTCGGCGGAGCACGTTCTTTGCCGTGCCGGTGGCATTGTTAGTTCTGGCGTACTTAATTGTCGAACTGCTAGCAAACGGATCTGCAAGTCTGCTTGATGCAAACGATATCTCAAGAGAACTGTCCCAAAAAAATCTTCTGTCGGGGCGGGATCTTTTATGGCCCGATGTCTTGGCCATGGTGCGACAGAAGCCTTGGTTCGGCTGGGGTGGCGATATGACCGGACTGACTTCCGTATTTGAGCATAGTGTTTCAGCGCATAATTTCTACCTGCAGATCCTTTTACAGGCAGGTATTGTTGGATTAACGGCTATTGTTGGACTGATCTTTCTCGTCTGGAGCCATTTTTGGGCGCTGCGCGGTTATGCGGAGATACGCGTTGCGGCGGCTGCATTCGTTGCGCTCCTGTTGTCTCAAAATTTTGAAGTCACGCTGTTGCAAAACAATCTTGCATTAAGTTTGCCGGTGTGGGCATTCATAGCTATGAGTTTGGCTGCAAAAGAATGTCGCAGCAAACCGTGCCACCTGGAACGCGTCGCGGATGTTGGGAGCGCTAAATGAGGCTTGCACTGTTGGCTGGCGGATCTTCGGTCCATACCGTGCGTTGGGCCAATGGTTTGGTTGCCGCCGGGATCGATGTGCATTTGATCACGCAGCATCCAATCCTGAGTGGACTTCGGAAAGACGTAGAGGTGCACCTGTTGCCATACGCCGGTATGCTTGGCTATTACCTAAATGCAAGACGAGTGCGAAAAATCCTCGTTGGACTGGCTCCAGATCTAGTCAATGCCCACTATGCCTCTGGGTACGGCACCACGGCAAGACTCGCCAACTATCGTCCTTGGCTTTTGTCGCTTTGGGGCAGCGATGTGTATTTGTTTCCTCGAAAGAGCTTTATTCATCGTGCACTAATTGCAAAGAATCTCGGGGCCGCTGACGCTATTGCTTCGACTAGTAATTGCATGGCCAGGGAGGCCCTCAGATTGCTGCCAGATGCCAGAGAGATCTCAATAACTCCGTTCGGCGTTGAGACCGATAAGTTTTCTGGCAGGAAAGTTGAGCGCAATCCAAACTATGATTTGGTAATTGGAACCGTAAAATCATTAAAGCATGTTTACGGAGTGGATCTGTTATTGAAGGCGTTTGCGCGGCTCATCGAATTGCTGGACGGACGAAAAAGGGTAGGCTTGCGGATCGTCGGCGAAGGTCCGAAAAGGCTTGAGCTCGAAAAACTTGCTGCGTCCCTCGGCATTGCAGGGCAGGTTGAATTTGTTGGAGGCGTGCCTCATCCGGAGGTTCCTGAAGAGCTTTCGAAGTTGGATATTTATGTTGCACTGAGTCGTAGCGAGAGCTTTGGCGTGGCTGCAATCGAGGCAGGCGCTTCGGGGTTGCCAGTGGTTGTTTCAAATGCCGATGGCTTGGCGGAAGTCGTGGTTGATCGCCGCACCGGAATAATCGTTCCGAATGAAGATGTTGAAGCGGCTGCGCTGGGCTTGTTGGAGTTGGTTATGGATGGGCAACTGCGCCAGGATCTTGGGATTTCCGCGCAGAGGCACGTGGAGGAAAAATATTCTTGGACTTCTTCTGTTGAAACGATGCTTCGCGTTTATGAACGCACTTGCGGCAGGCGTTGATATTTGCTGATGGTTGGCCCTTCGTCAAATTTGTAAGGATTTGGTTTCGATAATGACAAAGAGAATTAATGAAGTTGCGATAGTGGGGTTGGGGTACGTGGGTCTCCCGCTCGCAGTTGAATTCGGGAAGCAAATTCCTGTTGTCGGCTTTGATATTAATCCGGTACGTATCAACGAACTAAAGGATGGCAAGGATCACACTTTGGAGACGACCTCGTCCGAGTTGAGGTCTGCTGTTTATTTGAAGTTCTCGAGTGACGCTCAAGATCTGATCAATTGTGACGTATTTATTGTCACTGTTCCGACGCCGGTCGATAAGGCAAATCGGCCGGATCTTGGTCCCTTGGTTCGTGCGAGCGAAGCCATTGGAAAAGTGATGGGTCGAGGGTCGATTGTTATTTACGAATCGACGGTCTACCCGGGTGCGACAGAGGAAATTTGCGTTCCGATTTTGGAGCGTGTGAGCGGCTTCCGTTTCAACGAGGACTTTTTTTGCGGCTACAGTCCCGAGCGAATTAATCCCGGGGATAAGGTTAATACACTCAAGACCGTCAAAAAAATTACTAGCGGCAGTACTCCGGAAATTGCGCAGATCGTAGACGAACTGTACGCTAAAGTCATTACGGCCGGGACACACAAGGCAACGAGTATCAAAGTCGCGGAGGCGGCGAAGGTTATTGAGAATACCCAGCGAGACTTGAATATCGCACTAACAAACGAGCTTTCTGTAATTTTTGAACGGCTCGGAATCGATACACTTGAAGTTCTAGAAGCTGCAGGTAGCAAATGGAATTTTCTGCCGTTCAGACCTGGTTTGGTCGGCGGGCACTGCATAGGGGTGGATCCCTATTATTTGACACACAAAGCCGAAGAGGTTGGGTATCTGCCTCAGGTTATTTTGGCTGGGCGTCGAATTAACGACAATATGGCTCGCTATGTAGCACGAAACACCATAAAGTTGATGCTAAAAAATGGAATGGACGTACCACGATGCAAGATCGGCGTACTAGGCGTTACATTTAAAGAAAATTGCCCCGATATACGAAATAGCAAAGTTGCTGACATGCTACGGGAGTTCAAGGCTTGGGGCGCGAATGTTGCAGTTGTTGATCCATGGGCTTGCTCGCGTGAGGTACTTTCTGAGTACGGCTTTGATTTGGTTGAGCTTGGTGCACTAGAAGATTTGGATGCTCTTGTCGTTGCCGTTGGGCACCGGGAATTTCGAGAAATGTCGGTGGATAGCCTGAGAGGCCTGTGTCAAGGCGACCAGCCCGTACTGATTGACGTTAAGGGTCTGTACGACCGCCATGAGGCGGCTCAAGCGGGCTTTACCGTGTTTCGTCTTTAGGCGAATCTAGCTGAGCAGTCGGGACTTCTATGCACATCACATATTTGCATCAATATTTCAACACGCCGTCAATGTCTGGGGGGACGCGGTCTTTTGAAATGGCTCGGCGGCTTGCGGAAAGCGGTCACGTTGTCAACATGATTACGTCGTGGCGCGCTGGAGATGGGCGCACTGATTGGTTCACGACGGAAGAGAGCGGTGTGTGTGTCCATTGGCTGCCCGTGCCGTATTCCAATCATATGTCGTACGCTGAACGCATAAGGGCTTTTTTTCGTTTTGCGTTCCACGCTGCTCGTCGAGCCGGATCTATAGAAGCAGACCTCGTTTTTGCGACAAGCACGCCGCTGACAATTGCGTTGCCGGCGATTTATGCAGCGGGCCGACAGAGGGCGCCGATGGTTTTTGAGGTGCGCGATCTGTGGCCGGAGTTGCCTATTGCCATGGGTGCGATTCGGCATCCAATGGTCAAAGGTGCTGCGCGGGCGCTGGAGCGATGGGCGTATCGCAATTCGGAGGCGGTTGTTGCACTGTCACCCGGTATGCGAGACGGCGTCATGAAGACGGGGTTTCCTGCTGAACGTATTGCTGTGATCCCGAATGGAAGCGATACCGAGATTTTTGGGGGGCGCACTGCTGAGGGTGAGTATTTTCGTGCCTCACGCCCCTGGCTTGGTAAACGGCCTCTTTTACTCTATCCAGGCACTTTCGGGAAAGTCAACGGCGTTGGCTACTTGGTCGATCTTGCGAAGAGCCTGAAGAAAAAAGGCTCGGAAGTGCGAATACTTTTGATTGGCGATGGAGCAGAAAAGCAGGCGGTACTCAAGTATGCGCGTAGTGCAGGGGTGTTGGGGGATAACTTATTCGTGGAAGACGCTTTACCTAAATCTGAAATGCCGTCTTTATTCGCTGCAGCCAATGTTATTGTTAGTTTGTGCATCGATCTGCCTGAATTGCGGGCAAATTCGGCGAATAAGTTCTTTGACGCCTTGGCTGCGGGAAAGCCTTGCATGCTGAACTACGGGGGTTGGCAGGCAGAATTGGTCAATTCGAACGACGCTGGATTGGTTACGTGGGGCTTGACGGTTGATGATGCCGCAGATTTGGTTGCCTCTCATATTTCTGATTCAAATTGGGTAAGTCGCACAGGATTGAACGCTCAGAAATTGGCGATTACCTATTTTGATCGAAATATTCTTGCGGATCAATTCATTGCAGTTTTGGATCGAGCTTCGTCGAGAAATGGTGTAGCCTCCCTCGGAATCGCTCCAGGCGTCTACCCGCCGTTAGAGAATGCCACGTGAAGCGAGTGTTCGATATCATTTGCTCGAGTTTGGCGATTTGCATTTTGGTGCCGTTCTTGATCGCGGTTGCGGTATTGGTTCGCATCAACTTCGGTTGGCCAATTCTGTTTGCGCAGCTTCGTCCTGGCCGGCGCGGCAGGCCGTTTTGGATGATTAAGTTTCGGAGCATGACCAACTCTGTGGGAAGTGACGGAGCGCTGCTTTCTGATGCTGACCGCCTAACGGCCTTCGGCCGCTTCCTCCGGGCTAGCAGCCTCGACGAACTACCCGAGCTGTGGAACGTCCTCAAGGGCGACATGAGCCTGGTGGGGCCGCGGCCTTTGCTCATGGAGTACCTGCCGCTCTATACGCCCGAGCAGGCGCGGCGCCACGAGGTGCGACCGGGTATCACCGGCTGGGCGCAGGTCAATGGCCGCAACGCGTTGAGCTGGGAGGAAAAGTTCAAGCTCGATGTCTGGTACGTGGACAACCGCTCGTTCTGGCTTGACATCAAGATCCTGTGGCTGACCGTCAAGAAGGTGTTGGTGCGCGAAGGCATCAGCGCGGCTGGCGATGCCACCATGCCCAAGTTCACCGGCAGCGCGCGCGGATGACGGCTGTTGCATCTCCCGGTAGGCAGTTGGCGCTGCTCGGCGCCAGTGGTCATGGCAAGGTGGTCGCCGAGTCGGCGCTCGCGGCCGGGTGGGGCGTGGTCGCCTTTTTCGATGATTCGTTGCCGCAGTCGGCGGCCAATGGCAGGTGGTCGGTTGTAGGCGACACGGCCCACCTGATGGCACGGCTGGCCGAGTTCGACGGGGTGCTGGTGGCCATCGGCAACGCCGCGGTCCGAGTGCGCAAGCAAGAGGATCTGCGGCAGGCGGGCGCGAAGCTGGTTTCAGTCGTGCATCCGCGCGCCTGGGTCAGCCCTTCGGCCACGTTGGGCGCCGGCAGCGTCGTGATGCCGGGGGCCGTGATCAACGCGGACGCTGTGCTGGGCCTGGGCTGCATCGTCAACACCGGCGCTTCGGTCGACCATGACTGCCGCCTTGCCGACGGCGTTCACATCAGCCCGGGCGCTCACCTTTGCGGCGGTGTGTCGGTCGGTGCGTGCAGTTGGGTTGGTGTGGGCGCTGCCGTGCGACAGGGCATTCGCATCGGCGCCGGTGTGACGGTGGGCGCCGGTGCGGTCGTCGTCAAGGATGTGCCGGACGGCTTGACCGTCGTGGGCTGCCCGGCGGCGCCGTTGGCGGCAAATCGCGCCGTCCAGGGCTGATTTTCAAGTTCTTGTTTTTTCAATCTCTCCCCAGTCATGCTCAACACTCCGTTCTCCCCCTGGCCCAGCTTCACCCAGGAAGAAGCCTCGGCCGTCCAGCAGGTGCTGCTGTCCAACAAGGTCAACTATTGGACCGGGACCGAGTGCCGTAATTTCGAGAAGGAGTTCGCCGCGTGGGCGGGCACCGAGTACGCCGTGGCGCTGTCCAACGGCACCCTCGCCCTGGACGTTGCGCTGAAGGCGCTGGACATCGGTCCGGGCGACGAGGTGGTGGTGACGCCGCGTACGTTCATCGCCAGCGTCTCGTGCGTCGTCAATGCAGGCGCCACGCCGGTGTTCGCCGACGTGGAAGAAGACAGCGGCAACATCTCGGCCGCCACCATCGCGCGGGTGGTCACGCCGCGCACCAAGGCCGTGATCTGCGTGCACCTGGCGGGCTGGCCTTGCGACATGGACCCGATCATGGCGCTGGCCGATGCGCATGGCTTCAAGGTGATCGAGGATTGCGCGCAGGCCCATGGCGCCCGCTACAAGGGGCGCGGTGTCGGCAGCATCGGGCACATCGGCGCCTGGAGTTTCTGCCAGGACAAGATCATGACGACCGGCGGGGAGGGCGGCATGGTCACCACCAACGACCGCGCGCTATGGTCTGCAATGTGGTCGTTCAAGGACCACGGCAAGAATTGGGAAGCGGTGTACGAGCGGCAGCACCCGCCGGGCTTCCGCTGGCTGCACGACGGCTTCGGCACCAACTGGCGCATGCTCGAGATGCAGGCCGTCATCGGGCGCATTCAACTGCGCCAGATGTCCGACTGGAGCGCCATGCGCGCCAGGAACGCGCAGGCCATTCTTTCTGCCTGCCGGTCGCATGCGGCGCTTCGGGTGCCGGAGTTTCCCACCCACGGCGGCGACGCCGCTTCGTCAAGCATGCATGCGCAGTACAAGTGCTATGTCTATGTGCGTCCGGAGAAGCTGGCCCAGGGCTGGAGCCGCGACCGCATCGTCGAGGCAATCAGCGCCCTGGGCGTGCCGTGCTATCAAGGCTCCTGCTCCGAGGTGTATCTCGAGAAGGCCTTCGACGACACAGGGTGGCGGCCCGCCGTTCGGCTGCCGGTGGCAAGGCAACTTGGCGAAGACAGCCTGATGTTCCTCGTGCATCCCACGCTGACTACGGCCGAAGTCAACAAATGCTGTGACGCAGTTCACAACGTGATGCAAGAAGCGGCTGCTTAAGTACTATGATCGACTAACAAAAAGATACAAACGTATTCAGATCGGTATTTGATGCAAGCAGCGGATACAGGCGCGTCCGGCCGAGGGGGCCGAGCCCCTAAGCCTGAACGGCAAGTGCTAACTGGTTGGCTTTCCGGTTCGGCGCAATGAACGCGATGGCCGTCAGGGCGCAGTTCCTGCGCTGGTCGTTCTGGGTGACTGCACTGATCGTCGGCGTCCTGTCGCTGGCGCCGGTGCTGCCCAAGGAAATTCCCAGCACGGGCTGGGACAAGACCAATCATCTCGTGGCTTACGCCGCGCTGGCGTTGCTGGGCCGCGCCGCCTATCGGCGCCAGTTGCTCGCGGTGCTTGCGGGGCTGTTCGCCTATGGCGGCCTGATCGAGGTGCTGCAGTCTTTCACGCCCACGCGCATGGCGGAATGGGCCGATCTGCTGGCCGATGCGCTCGGCCTCGGTCTTGGCTGCCTGTGCGGCCTGGTACTCGACCGCAACCCGCTTCAAGGGTCGGTCGGCACGGTGCTGGCCTTGCCGCGTGCCGCCAAGCGCGCCGTGGTGCTGTTCGTCGACGCCTTCCTGTGCGTGCTGACGGTGTGGCTGGCGTTGTCGCTGCGCCTCGAAGGCTGGGTGCCGCTGCGCGGCGCCTACTGGGCGGCCGTGCTGGGTTCGGTAATGCTGGCGTTGCCGCTGTTCGTGCGGTTCGGGCTGTACCGGGCCATCTTCCGCTATGGCGACGACCATGCGCGCGCTGCCGGCTGGGCTGCGGGGCTGATCTACACCGTGGTGTATGTGGTGCTCTTCGCGATGATCGGCGTCGAGGGCGTGCCGCGCACCGTGGGGCTGATCCAGCCGCCGCTGCTGCTGCTCGCCGTCGCGGCCACGCGGGTGTTGGCGCGCAATTGGCTCAGCGACGCGTACCGCGGCATCGTGGCGCCCTACGGCACCCAGCCGGCGCAACCGCTCGCGCTCATCTACGGCGCTGGCTCTGCTGGGCAGCAACTGGCGGCGGCGCTCGCCGACAACGCCGATCTGCGCGTGGTCGGCTTTCTCGACGACGACCGGCGCCTGCATGGCGGCACCATTCGCGGCCTGCGCGTCTACAGCCCCGACACGCTGCCTGCACGCGTGCGGCAACTGCACGTGAGCACCGTGCTCATGGCCATTCCGTCGGCGTCGCGCAAGCGCCGCAACGAGATCCTGCAATCGATTCTCGAGGCGCACGTGGCAGTCCGCACGTTGCCGAGCCTGATGGACCTGGCGCACGGCCGCGTCCAGACCAGCGACCTGCGCGAGCTCGACATCGACGACCTGCTCGGTCGCGACGCGGTGCCACCGGACCGGCAACTGCTCGGCAAGAACATCACCGACAAGGTTGTGCTGGTGACCGGGGCGGGCGGCTCCATCGGCAGCGAGCTGTGCCGCCAGATTCTCAAGGGCCGCCCGGACACGCTGCTGCTGGTCGAACGCAGCGAGTACGCGCTGTATGCCATTCATGGCGAGTTGCAGCAGGCGTTGGCCCTGGAGCCGGGGAGCGTGGGCAACGGCATCCGCATTGTGCCGCTGCTGGCGTCGGTGCGCGAGGCACCGCGCATGCGCGAGATCATGAGCACCTGGCGGCCGCACACGGTCTACCACGCGGCAGCCTACAAGCACGTTCCGCTGGTCGAGCACAACGCGGCCGAAGGCGTCAAGAACAACGTCTTCGGCACGCTGGTCACGGCGCAGGTGGCGGTCGAGTGCGGCGTCGAGGATTTCGTGCTCGTCAGCACCGACAAGGCGGTGCGCCCCACCAACATCATGGGCACCACCAAGCGCGTGGCCGAAATGATCCTGCAGGCGCTTGCCGAGTCGCCGACCGGCGGGCCCCGCCGCACGCGCTTTTGCATGGTCCGCTTCGGCAACGTGCTGGGCTCGTCGGGCTCCGTGGTGCCGCTGTTCAGGCGCCAGATTCGCGACGGCGGGCCGATCACGCTCACGCATGCCGACATCACGCGCTATTTCATGACCATTCCGGAGGCCGCACAACTGGTGATCCAGGCCGGCGCCATGGCCAGCGGCGGAGACGTGTTCGTGCTGGACATGGGCGAGCCCGTGCGCATCATCGACCTGGCGCGCCGCATGGTGGAGCTGTGCGGGCTGACGGTCTGCGACGAGCAAAATCCCGAAGGCGACATCGCGATCCGCATTACCGGCCTGCGCCCGGGCGAGAAGCTGTACGAAGAGCTGCTGATCGGCGACAACCCGCTGGCCACCACCCATCCGCGCATCCTCAAAGCCCACGAGGATTTCCTGCCTTGGCCCGAGCTGCACAAGCGGCTCGACGCGCTCAACGGCGCGCTCGAGGACAACAACGTGCCGTACATCCGCGAGCTGCTGCAGCACATGGTGCACGACTACCGGCCGGACGTGCGCGTGGTCGACTGGGTGCACGTCGAGCAGCAAAGCACGGCGTTCGCCATCGCTGCCGGCTGACGCCGGCGGCAGCAGTGGACGCCCTCGCGGCGCCCACTACACTTGACGAAATGCAGTTCATCCTGACAGTTTGTATTGGCAACATCTGCCGCAGCCCGCTGGCCGAGGCGATGCTTTTGCGGGCATTTCCCGAGCGGACGGTGTGGTCCGCCGGCCTGGGCGCGTTGGTGGGGCAGCCGGCCGATCCGTTGTCGCTTCTGCTGGCGCAGGAAAACGGGCTCGATCTGGCGGCCCACCGCGCCCAGCAGATCAACACCGTGATGTGCCAGCGCGCTGACCTGATCCTGGTGATGGAGCAGCACCAGCGCGAGGAGCTGGAGCGGCGCTACCCGCTGGCGCGCGGCAAGGTGTTCCGCCTGGGAGAGGCCGACATCGCCGACCCCTACCGCCAGCCGCGTCCGGCCTTCGAGACGGCCTACGCCGAGATCGCCGCCGGAGCCGAAGCCTGGGTGCAGCGCATCCGGCGCTTGTCCTGAGCCTGCACCGGATGGCGCCGCTCAGCCGGCGTTGCGGCGCGGCAGCCTCCAGTCCGGGCGCACCCAATGGCAGGTGTAGCCGTCCGGGTAGCGTTGCAGGTAGTCCTGGTGCTCCGGCTCGGCTTCCCAGAACGGCCCTGCGGGCTTCACTTCGGTGACGGCCTTGCCGGGCCACAGGCCCGAGGCGTCGACGTCCGCAATGGTGTCCAGCGCCACCTGGCGCTGCTCGTCGGTCGTGTAGTAGATGCCCGAGCGGTAGGAACTGCCGCGGTCGTTGCCCTGGCGGTCGCGCGTGCTGGGGTCGTGGATCTGGAAGAAGAATTCCAGCAGTTGCCTGAAGCTCATCTGCTCGGGGTCGAACACCACTTCGATGGCTTCGGCGTGCGTGCCGTGGTTGCGGTACGTGGCGTTGGCCACATCGCCGCCGCTGTAGCCCACGCGCGTGCGAATCACGCCTGGCTGGGCGCGCAGCAATTCCTGCATGCCCCAGAAGCAGCCGCCGGCAAGGATGGCGGTCTCGGTGTTGTTGCTCATATCAGATCTCCCGTTGAAGTTGCGGTCAGCCAAGGATATGGGGTCATGGCCGCCATGGTTAAAGTGCGTCGCAATACTGTTACCTCAATGTCCCAATCGACTATGCTGCGCGCTCCGGCCCACGACATGGCGCATCGGGCCACATCATTCCTTGGAGAGGGAAGCGAGAGGAACGTGCAATGAAGAAGACATTTTCTCGATGGCTGGCAGGGAGTTTGCTCCTTTGCGTGTCGCTGCTGGCGTCGGCGCAGAACGCTCCAAAGCTGGACAACGCGCAACTCGACCAGCTGCTCGCACCGGTGGCGCTGTATCCCGATGCCGTGCTGTCCCAGTTGTTCATGGCCTCGACCTATCCGGATGACGTGAAGGAGGCGGCCGACTGGTCCAGGGGCCACCAGGACCAGAGCGGCGATGCGGCGGTGAAAGCCGTGGACGCCGAGCCGTGGGACCCGAGCGTGAAATCGCTCGTGGGCTTTCCTTCGGTGATGGACCTGATGGGGCGCCAGCCCGATTGGGTGGTGCAGGTGGGCAATGCCTTCCTCGACCAGCCCGACGACGTGATGGACTCGGTCCAGCGGCTGCGCCGACAGGCCCAGGCGGCAGGCTCGCTCAAGAGCAACGAGCAGCAGACCGTCACCGTGCAGTCGCAAGGACCGTCGCAGATCATCGAGATCGCGCCGGCCAACCCGCAGGTGGTCTACGTGCCGCAGTACAACCCGACGGTGGTCTACGGTGCCTGGCCGTATCCCGCGTACCCGCCTTACTACTACCCGCCGTATCCGGGGTCGGTGTTTGCCACGTCGCTGGTGGCGGGCATCGGCTTCGGCCTGGGCGTGGCGGCGATCGATTCGATGTGGGGCGGCTTCGACTGGGGCCGCAACGACGTCAACATCAACGTCAACCGCTACAACAACATCAACGTGAACAACCGGTTGCGTGCGAACCAGACGAACTTCCAGCACAACGCCGCCCGCCGCGGCTCCACGCCCTATAACAACGCGGCCAACCGCCAGCGCTTCGATTCGCAGCGGCAGGCCGGCCTTGCCAACCGCGGCGGCAATCTCGGCGGCGCACGTGCCGCGGCACCTGGCAGCCGCGATGCGGCGCGCAACCGGGCCGCGCAGTCGATGCAGTCGCGCACCGGCCAGTCGATCGCGGGCCACGAGGTGGGCGGCGGCCGTGCCGGGTCTGGCGCAGCGCGCGACCGCGCCGGCCAGGGTGCGGGCGGTGCACGCGACCGGGTCGCGCAGCAAGGCGGTGGCGCCGCGCGTGACCGCGTCGGGCAGGGCAGCGGCGGTGCGCGCGAGAGCGCGGCCGCGCGCCAGAGCCGCGACCACAGCGCGGCGATGAACCGTTCGCGCGCAGCGAACCACGACAGCGCGTTTCGCGACGCGGGCAATGGCGCCAAGGTGCGCCAGCAGGCCCAGCGCGGGAACGTGCAGCGCGCCAATGTCGGCGGCGGCCACTCGTTCTCTGGCGGCGGCGCGCGTCCGTCCGGCGGCGGCGCCCACATGGGCGGCGGAGGTGGCCGGGCCGGTGGCGGCGGTCACATGGGTGGTGGGCGCAGGAGGTAATCAGCCATGAGAAAGAACAAGACCATGACACTGCGTGCGCTGGGCCTGGCGGCCGCGCTGGCCTGCGGCACGATGGGCGCGGCGCACGCGCAGGCGGCCTATCCGAGCCCGCAGGCCGCATCGGAGGCACTCCACGAGGCACTGGCCCTGAGCGACCGCAACGCGATCCGCCATGTGCTCGGCGCCAACTTCATGCGCTACGTGCCCGATCACGACGTCAACATGGAAGACGCCTATGCCTTCCTCGAAGCGTGGAACAAGGCGCATGTGATCGAGCAGGCCGCCGACACGCGGGCCGAGCTGGTGGTGGGCGACGGCTGGCATTTCCCGGCGCCCATCGTCAAGGGCGCGCAGGGCTGGTCGTTCGACGTGCGTGCCGCGCAGGCCGAGATCATGCGGCGGCGCATCGGCCGCAACGAGCTCGGCGCCATCGAGACCCTGAAGGAGCTTTGCGCCGCCCAGGGCCGCTACACGCAGAGCCAGGGCCAGCCGGCAAGCCGCATCGTCAGCAGCGCCGACCAGCGCGACGGCCTGTACTGGCCGGCGGTGGACGGGGCCGAGAGCCCGCTCGGGCCGGATGCACTCATCATGGGCCCCGATACGCCGGTGGATGCGGCGCTGTACGGCTACCGCTACCGCCTGCTGCCGCAAACCGGCGCCGACGGCAAGGGCTGCGCTTTCGTGGCGTGGCCGGCGCGCTATGGCAGCGACGGCGTGCATACCTTCGTGATCGGCGGCGACGGCATCGTGCGCGAGCGCGACCTCGGTTCGTCGGCCGCCGCCAGCCGCGTCCAAGGGGTCAGCACGACAGAAAATTGGAGCGCCGTCCAATAAGCCAGTGTTTTCTTCCCGTGCGTCGGCGCGCCGTGCGGACCATCAACCCGAGAAGGAGTTCATGTGGCAAAGGAAAAGAAACCCAACATCCTCGTCATCTTCGGCGATGACATCGGCATGTGGAATGTGGGCGCCTATGCGAACGGCATGATGGGCCGCACGCCCAACATCGACAGCATTGCCCGCGACGGCATCCTGTTCACCGACCACTACGGCCAGCCCAGTTGTACCGCCGGGCGCGCCGCCTTCATCATGGGGCAGTTGCCGGTGCGCACCGGCATGACCACCATCGGCATTCCCGGCTCGGCTCGTGGCATCCAGAAGGAAGACCCGACGCTCGCCGAGATTCTCAAGGCCGGCGGCTATGCGACCGGCCAGTTCGGCAAGAACCACCTGGGCGATCGCAACGAGTTCCTGCCGACCATGCACGGCTTCGACGAGTGGTTCGGCAACCTTTACCACCTCAACGCCGAGGAAGAGCCCGAAGAGCTGGACTACCCTGGCCAGAAGAACCCCGAGTACAAGAAGAAGTTCGGCCCGCGCGGCGTGCTGCACTGCTGGGCCACCGACAAGGACGATCCGACCGAAGACCCGAAGTTCGGCCGGGTGGGCAAGCAGAAGATCGAAGACACCGGTGCGCTCACCCGCAAGCGCATGGTGACGTTCGACGGCGAGGTGCTCGACAAGACGCTCGACTGGCTCGACCGTACCGCCAAGGCGGACAAGCCGTTCTTCTGCTGGTTCAACACGACGGCGATCCACATCTGGTCGCACCCGCCCAAGAAGTACATCCAGATGGCCGTCGACGAAGGCCGCGCCGAGCAGGACGTGGTGCGCGCCAAGATGCTCGAGCATGACGAGCAGGTCGGCGTGCTGCTCAAGAAGCTCAAGGACCTGGGTGTGGACGACAACACGATCGTCATCTACACGACCGACAACGGCAACGAGCTCATGATGTGGCCCGACGGCGGCTACGCGCCGTTCCGCGGCGAGAAGGGCACCACGTGGGAAGGCGGCGTGCGCGTGCCCTGCCTGGCCAAGTGGCCCGGCAAGATTCCGGCCGGCAGCGTGTCCAACGGCATCCAGTCGCATGAGGACCTGTTCGTCACCCTGTGCGCCGTCGCCGGCATGCCGAAGGTCAAGGAAGAACTCCTCAAGGGCCACAAGGCGGCCAACGGCGTGACCTACAAGGTGCACCTCGACGGGTACAACAACATCGACCACTGGACCGGCAAGTCGGCCAAGTCGGCGCGGCGCGAGTATTACTACTACGACGAGACCGATCTGATGGCGGTGCGCATCGACGGCTGGAAGATGCACGTCGGCGTCAAGAGGGAAGGCAGCTGGTGGAACGAGAAGGCCTACCCGAGCGTGCCCTACGTCTTCAACCTGCTGATGGACCCCATGGAGAAGATGGACCCCGAGTCGCACGAGTGGGGCTACGCCGGGCGCAAGTTCTTCGCCTCCAAGATGTGGGCGCCGACGGCGGCCGGGCCTTTCCTGGCCGCGCACCTCAAGAGCCTGCAGGATTTCCCGCCGACGCAGGGCGCCGACAGCCTGAGCCTGAAGAAGAACATCGAGATGGCCATGGCCAAGCTGGAGTCGCCCAACGGCAGCAGCAACTAGCGAGCGCAGGCCGTACCGGTCGGCCATGAAAAAAGGGGCGCCTGGCGCCCCTTTTTCGTGACCGGCGCAAACGCCCGTGGATCAGCGACCGCGCGGTGCCGGATCGGTGTCGCGATCACTGGCGGCGGCGACCGCGTGGGACACGATGCCGACCGCGTTGGCGCGCAGCAGTTCCTGTCGCAGGGCCGCTTCCAGTTGCTTGCGGGCCGAGTCCGGGCGGTCGTGATCGTATTCCTGGTCTAGCTCGCAATGCAGGTAATAGTCGACCCGCTCCATGAGTCGCTCTATCGACGCTGCAATATCTTCCTCATTCATTCACTGCACTCCGTTTGATTCACTGCCTGTCATCGCGCATCAGGACGCACCAGTTTCAGTGACTCGTCTCTCCCATGCGGACTGTGCGCCCAATAGGCGCCGTCGCAGAGCGCTATTGTCTCATAATTGCAACAAAATTGTGCGCCCGGGGTCATGCGCGCGCACGGCGCGGCTGCGGACAACCCTCAAGCCGTCATGGCCTGGAGCTGTTCCGACAGGCGCAGCCAGTCTTCTTCGAGCTTGGCGATCTCGTCTTCGAGCGCCTTGAGCCGGCGCCCGGCCTGCGCAATCTGGTCGGGCGTGACGTTCTCGGACAGGCTGGTCTGCAACGCGTCGCGCTCTTCGCCGGCCGTGGCCAGGCGAGCCTCGATTCGGCCGAGTTCGCGTTGCAGGGGGCGGCGTTGCTCGGCCAGCTTCTGGCGCGCGGCTGCTTCCTGCTGTCTCTGCTCGCGGCCGGACGCGGCCGGTGCGGGCGCCGGTGCAGGCGGGGCCTGCACGGCCGCAGGCTCTGGGGTGGCCACGGCCACGGCCGCAGGCGTGGCCAAGGCGCCGCCGGCGGGCTCTCCGGCCGCCGCCACGCGTGCCACCTCGCGCAGCCGCTTGGCTTCTTCCAGGAGGTAGCGCTGGTAGTCGTCCAGGTCGCCGTCGAAGTCGTCGATGCGGCCGCGGCCGACCAGCCAGAATTCGTCGCAGACGGCGCGCAGCAGCGCCCGGTCGTGGCTGACCAGCATCAGCGTGCCCTCGAACTCGTTGAGGGCGATCGCCAGCGCCTCTCGCGTGGCGAGGTCGAGGTGGTTGGTCGGCTCGTCCATCAGCAGCAGGTTGGGGCGCTGCCAGACCATCATGGCAAGCACCAGCCGCGCCTTCTCGCCGCCGCTCATGGTGCCGACGGCCTGCTTGACCATGTCGCCACTGAAATTGAAGCTGCCCAGGAACCCGCGCAGGTCCTGCTCGGTGCTGCGCTCGGGCGCGTTGGCGCCGAGGTCGCGCGCCAGCCGCACCATGTGCTCCAGCGGGTTGCTGCCCGGATGCAGCACGTCGAGTTCCTGCTGCGCGAAGTAGCCGATCGACAGGCCCTTGCCTTCGGTGATGGTGCCGGCCACTGCACCCATGGTGCGCGCAATGGTCTTGACCAGCGTGGACTTGCCCTGGCCGTTGGCGCCCAGGATGCCGATGCGCTGCCCCGCCAGCACCGAGCGGTTGACGCCGCGCAGGATCACCTTGGGCTCGGCATCTTCCTGCAGGTAGCCGAAGGCGCCGCCGCTGATGGTGAGCATCGGGTTGGGGATGTTCTGCGGCTCCTTGAACTCGAAGCTGAATTCGGCCTCGGCCAGCAGCGGCGCCACCTTCTCCATGCGTTCGAGCGCCTTGACGCGGCTTTGCGCCTGGCGTGCCTTGCTGGCCTTGGCCTTGAAGCGGTCGATGAACTTCTGCAGGTGCGCCACCTTCTCCTGCTGGCGCGCGTAGGCGGCCTGTTGCTGCTCCATCTGCAGCGCCCGCATTTCCTCGAACTTGCTGTAGTTGCCGCCGTAGCGGGTCAGTCGGGCCTGGTCGATGTGCAGCGTGACGTTGGTCACCGCGTCCAGAAACTCGCGGTCATGGCTGATGACGATCATGGTGCCGGCGTACTTCTGCAGCCAGCTCTCCAGCCACACCAGGGCGTCGAGGTCCAGGTGGTTGGTCGGCTCGTCGAGCAGGAGCAGGTCGCTCGGGCACATCAGCGCGCGCGCCAGCTGCAGGCGCATGCGCCATCCGCCGGAGAAGCTGTTGACCGGCTGCATCAGCTCGTGGATCTGGAAGCCCAGGCCCAGGATGAGCGACTGCGCGCGGGGCACGGCGTCGTGCGCGCCGGCGTCGGCCAGGTCGCTGTGGACGTGGGCCAGCGCCATGCCGATGTCCATGTCGTCCGGATCGGCCAGGTGTGCTGCGTCCAGGCGCGCCAGTTCTTCCTGCAGCTGCGCCAGGCGGGTGTCGCCGGCAACGACGAAGTCGGTGGCGAGTTCGTCCGTCTCGGGCATGTTCTGCGCCACCTGGGCCAGTTGCCAGGCGGCCGGCCGCGAGAAATCGCCGCCGTCTTCGTGCAGGGTGCCGTTGAGCAGTGCGAAGAGGGTGGACTTGCCGGCGCCGTTGCGCCCGACCAGGCCGACCTTCTCGCCGGGATTGAGGGTGACGCTGGCGCCATCGAGCAGCACTTTGCTGCCACGGCGCAGGACAACGTTCTTGAGCGTGATCATGATTCGAAAAAAGGGTGTGGCGGGCGTCCTTGCCGGGCGCGCCGCCATGCATCAAAGGGGGAGTATGGCCGCAGTGGCGGCCGGCGGATGGCGGGCGTCGCGCCCGCTAGGGCCGCAGCAGGGCTTCCCGGGTGAGCAGCAGCACCTGGTCCTCGCCCGCGCTGGTGGCCAGCCAGACCACCTCGAGCTGGGGAAACGCGGCCTCGAAGTGCTCGCGCTCGTTGCCGATCTCCAGCACCAGCACGCCCTGCGGCGACAGGCGGTCCGGCAGGTCGGCCAGCAGCTTGCGGATGAAGTCCATGCCGTCCGCGCCGCCGGCCAGCGCCAGTTCGGGCTCGGCGCGGTATTCGGCGGGCAGGGCCTGCATGCTCTGCGTGTTGACGTAGGGCGGGTTGCACAGCACCAGGTCGTAGGGCCCGGGCAGCATGGCCAGGCCGTCGGAACGCATCAGCGTGATGCGATCGTCGAGCCCGTGCCGGGTGACGTTGATGGCGGCGACTTCCAGCGCCTCGGTGGACAGGTCGGCGGCGTCCACGTGCACGTCCGGATACGCCATGGCCGCGAGCACGGCCAGGCTGCCATTGCCGGTGCACAGGTCCAGCACCCGTTGCGTGTGCGCGCCGAGCCACGGGTCGATCGTGCCGTCGGCCAGCAGCTCGGCGATGAAACTGCGCGGCACGATGGCCCGCTCGTCGACGTAGAAGGTCACGCCCTGCAGCCACGCCTCGCGTGTGAGGTAAGCGGCAGGCAGGCGGCGCTCGATGCGTTCGCGCACGAGCGCCTGCACCTTGAGCGCGTCGGCCGGCGAGACTTCTCGCTCGGCGGCCTCGTCCAGTGTGTCAAGCGGCACCTTCAGACGCCAGAGCACCAGCCAGGCGGCCTCGTCGAAGGCGTTGAGGGTACCGTGCCCGAAGGAGACCTGCGCGGCCTCCAACGCGCGCGCCGCGTCCTCGATGAGCGCGATGACGGTGCTCACGCGGCGGCGTCCAGTGCGTTCAATGCGGCCAGCGTGCGGGCGTAGACGTTCTTGAGCGTGTCGATCTCGGCCACCGCGATGTGCTCGTCGATCTTGTGGATGCTGGCGTTGACCGGCCCGAGCTCGACCACCTGCTCGCAGACCTGGGCGATGAAGCGGGCGTCGCTGGTGCCGCCGCTGGTGGACAGCTCGGTGGCGATGCCGGTCTCGGCCTGGATGGCCGTGCGCACGGCGGACACCAGCGCCCCCGGCTGGGTCAGGAAAGGCAGGCCGCCGACGGTCCATTTCAGGTCGTAGTCGACGCCGTGGGCGTCCAGCACGCCGTGCACCCGCCGCTGCAGCGACTCGGGCGTCGATTCGGTGGAGAAGCGGAAGTTGAAGCCCACCACGGCGCTGCCCGGGATCACGTTGCTGGCCCCGGTGCCCGCGTGGAAGTTGCTGATCTGCCAGCTGGTTGGCTGAAAGTACGCGTTGCCCTTGTCCCAGCCCCCGGCATTGTTGATGGCCACCAGTTCGGCCAGGGCCGGTGCCAGCTGGTGCACCGGATTGCGCGCCAGGTGCGGATAGGCGATATGGCCTTGCACGCCGTTGACGGTGAGGCGCCCGCTCATCGTGCCGCGCCGGCCGTTCTTGATCATGTCGCCGCAGCGCTCGACCGAGGTCGGTTCGCCGACGATGCAGTAGTGCAGCTTCTCCCCGCGGGCGGCCAGCTCGCGGCACACCACCACGGTGCCGTCCACGGCCGGGCCTTCCTCGTCGCTGGTCAGCAGCAGCGCGACCGAAAGGCGCGGGTCGGGGTGCGCCGCCAGGAATTCCTCGATGGCGACCACGAAGGCGGCCAGAGAGGTCTTCATGTCGCAGGCGCCGCGCCCGTACATGCGGCCGTCGCGGTGCGTTGGCGTGAAGGGCGGGCTGGTCCACTGCTCGAGCGGGCCTGTGGGCACGACGTCGGTGTGGCCGGCGAAGACCAGCGTGCGCGCCGCCGGGTCGGCCGATCGGCGAATGGCCCAGAGGTTGGTGACGCGGAAGTCGGCCGGCCCGCTGGCGATGGTCTCGAGCGTGAAGCCAAGCGGCGCGAGCCGCTCGCCGATGAGTTGCTGGCAGCCGCCGTCCTCGGGCGTGACGGAGGGGCGGGCGATCAGTTCTTCGGCGAGGAGCAGCGTGCGGGACATTCAGGCAGACGGGGTCAGAATTTCACGTCGAGCGTGATTTCGGTGAAGGAAGGCGCCTCGACCTGGTCGAGCAGGGCGCGCTCTTCCTGTTGCGGCGCATTGCTCGCCACGTTGCGGTTTTGCAGGCGCCACATCAGGTTGGTGGGCGAATCGGCGTGGGCCAAGCCTTCGGCGCGGTCGATCTTGCCCGAAAGAATCAGGCGGGCAATGTCTTCCTCGAAGGTCTGCGAGCCTTCGGCCAGCGATTGTTCCATCGCTTCCTTGACCGCCGACAGGTCGCCCTTCTCGATCAGCTCGGCCACCAGCTGGGTGTTGAGCATGACCTCCACGGCCGGCACCCGGGCGCCGGCGGGCGTGCGAAGCAGGCGCTGCGCAATGACGGCGCGCATGGCCGAGCCCAGGTCGCCCAGCAGGGTCGGGCGCACTTCCACCGGATAGAAGCTCAGGATGCGGTTGAGCGCGCGATAGGCGTTGTTGGCATGCAGCGTGGCCACGCACAGGTGGCCCGACTGGGCATAGGCGATGGCCGCGCTCATGGTTTCGCGGTCGCGGATCTCGCCGATCTGGATCACGTCGGGCGCCTGGCGCAGCGCGTTCTTCAGCGCCAGCTGCAGCGACTGGGTGTCGCTGCCGACGTCGCGCTGGTTCACCAGCGATTTCTTGTTGGTGAAGATGTACTCGATGGGCTCTTCGACCGTCAGGATGTGGCCGCTGGCGTTCTCGTTGCGGTAGTCCAGCATCGAGGCCAGCGTGGTCGACTTGCCGGCGCCGGTGGCCCCTACCATCAGGATGAGGCCGCGCTTTTCCATGATGAGGGTCTTGAGCACCGGCGGCAGACCCAGTTCCTCGAACGAGGGAATCCGAGCCGGGATGTGGCGCACCACCACCGCATACGTGCCGCGCTGGCGCATGGCGCTGACGCGGAAGTTGCCGACGCCCTCGAGCGCAACCGCGGTGTTGAGCTCGCCGGTCGCCTTCAGTTCGTCCAAGCGCTCGCCCGGCAGGATCTCCGACAGCAGGGTCAGCGGCGCCTCCGGCGGCAGCACCTGGGCATTGATCGGCAGGCACTGGCCGTTGATGCGGATCTGCGCCGGCGCATGCGCCGACAGGTAGATGTCCGACGCCTTGCGCTCGGCCATCAGCCGAAGGATGCGCTCCATGGTGCTCACAATCTCTCTCCTCAAGTGACGTTTTTTGTCAAACCGGTGAGGGGCTGCAAGCCGCATGCCCGTGCCCTTGCGGGACCTTTCGCGTCAGCGCCAGTGCCAACCGCCGAAGAAATGAATGCCTTGGTTCTCGTATGCCGGTGCGCCGATGTGTCTCAGTCGCGCAGCAGGTCGTTGAGCGAGGTCTTCGCGCGCGTCTGGGCGTCGACCGTCTTGACGATGATTGCCGCGTAGGTGGTGTAGTCGGTGCCGTTGGGCGCCTTCTTCTGCAGCCCGCCGCTGATCACCACGCTGCCGGCGGGCACGCGGCCGTACAGCGTCTCGCCGGTCTCGCGGTTGAAGATGGGGGTGCTCTTGCCGAGGTACACGCCCATGCCCAGCACCGAGTTCTCTTCGACGACCACGCCCTCGACGACTTCGGAACGCGCGCCGATGAAGCAGTTGTCCTCGATGATGGTGGGGCCGGCCTGCAGCGGCTCGAGCACGCCGCCGATGCCCACGCCGCCCGACAGGTGGACGTTGGCGCCGATCTGGGCGCACGAGCCGACGGTGGCCCAGGTGTCGACCATGGTGTTCTCGCCGACGTAGGCGCCGATGTTCACGTAAGACGGCATCAGCACCGCGCCCTTGGCGATGTAGCTGCCGCGGCGCGCCACGGCCGGCGGCACGATGCGCACGCCGGCTTCCTTGAGCTCGCTGGCCGACAGGTGCGAGAACTTGGTCGGCACCTTGTCGTAGAAACCGAGCGCGCCGGCGGTGATCTGCTCGTTGTCACGC
>Ga0160470_100174_pt1 | contig 57989 bp, 51 predicted proteins | sample HID1973I_E11MG_FD_108214 | JGI IMG/M metagenome (GOLD analysis project Ga0160470, IMG submission 108214) | Enriched mosquito-associated microbial communities from UW Madison campus, WI, USA - HID1973I_E11 MG | ecosystem: Host-associated > Arthropoda: Insects > Digestive system > Unclassified ... | reverse complement strand
GGCTGTCCGCAACTGTCCATTGGCTGCCATCGTCTTTGCGTGTGCGTCGTACGGACATTGAAGTCCCCTATAAAGAAGTCATAGAGCGTCGCCTGGGTTCAGGCCGGCGCAGTCTAAAGAATGAAAATGACGGTTCGTCAACGAGGGATAGACCTCGCTGACCGCAGTGAGTTTAGAAACCGGTCAGAACAGGCTCTGTGAAAACCATGTGGGCGACACCAGACCTGCTGTGAGGACCGGATCAAGCCGAGGGTGGTTTTCACAGAGGCTGCTAGCCGCCGGACTTCTTCGCTTTGAAACCGAGTTTGATCAACTCGGCCAAGAGTAGCTCGACATGATCGCCCTGGATTTCGATGATCCCGTCTTTCAACGCTCCGCCCGTGCCGCAGCGTTTCTTCAACGTCGTGGCCAGGTCCTTGAGCGCATCTTCAGCCAATGGCACCCCGGTGATGGTCGTCACCGTCTTGCCGCCACGGCCTTTGCTTTCGCGGCGCACGCGAGCAATGCCGTCGCCAGCCGGGATAACGGTCTGTTTGCAGATGCAGGCATCTACCGGTTTACTGCAATCCGGGCAATGACGACCTGCGTCGGTGGAAAATACCAGGCCACCAAGGGCGGCGAAGGATGCGGCTTTTTTGGCCACCGGCAATCCTCTTGGGAGGACAAAGACTGGCCGCGGCACTTGGGTGCCATCGACCGCGAAGCCCCACTCAGGCAGGGGCAGCGCTACTGAAACGGTACAAACCTGTGTAGGAGCTGACGAGTGCAACGAGGCTGCGATCTTTTGATTTCGATTCAAAAGCAAAGTCAAAAGATCGCAGCCTGCGGCAGCTCCTACAGTAAGCAGATCCGGTCCAGCTTTAAAAGGTCGCGCAGTGTAACGACAAAAAGCCGACTTGCTAAGAGCCAATCGGCGCCAATTTATGCCGCTTATGCGACGTCGTCGCCGCGAGCTCTCAGATAGCGCTTCAAGGCAGCCAGAGAGTCCGGGCAATAAGGCTTTTGCTGTATTTCGAGCATGACCTGATCGACAGGGATAAAGCGCGCTTCAAGCACTTCCTCAGGTTGCAGGACCAACGGGCCATCCCACACCGCCGAAAACGCCGAACACCAGAGGCGATTGCCCGTGTCTTCGAAGAAAAAGTGATCGTGGGCGACCAGTTCCACGCCGCTCACGCCCAGCTCTTCTTCCAGTTCACGGGCAGCCGACTCGGCGTAGGTTTCAGTCGCGAGCACCATGCCCCCCGCCGCGACGTCCCAATAACCCGGGTAGATCGCTTTGCTCAGGGTGCGCCGGTGCACGCAGAGTTCACCGGCGGAGTTGAACAGCATGATGTAGGTGCCGCGCCCGATCAGCTCGCGTTCGCGTAAATCGGAACGGCCCAGGGCGCCGAGCAGATTATCCTGCTCGTCGACCCAGGCGATCTGTTCGGCATCCGAGGCCGCGCGGTGGGCGGCCTCTTTGTCGCTGTCGGACATGACTCAGCCCTGATTGAGCAATTGACGCAAATCGATCACCGCAGCATTAGCTCGGGAAATGTAGTTGGCCATGACCAGCGAGTGGTTGGCCAGCACACCGAAGCCGCTACCGTTGAGGATCATCGGGCTCCAGACCGGTTCTTGCGACGCTTCCAGTTCACGAATGATCTGGCGCACGCTCACGGTGGCGTTCTTCTTGGCCAGTACGTCGGCGAAGTCGACTTCGATAGCACGCAACAGGTGAGACAGGGCCCAGGCCTGACCGCGAGCTTCGTAGAACACGTTGTCGATCTGCATCCACGGGGTTTCGACGATTTCTTCGTCGACCTGCGGCACCTGACCAGGGGCCACGACTTCGGTTTTCAACGCCGTGTTCAGCTTGACCCGGCCAACGCTGGCCGACAGGCGTTGCGACAGCGAGCCCAGACGGGTGCCCACATCGCCCAACCAGTTGTTCAGGTTGTCGGCACGGGCATAGAACAGCGCGTTTTTCTGCGAAGGATCGGACAGGCGAGCCTGGTAACGGCTCAGGGAATTGATGCCTTCCTGATACTCGGACTCACTGGAGGGCAGCACCCAGCTCTTGTTGTCAAAGTTGAAGCGCGGCTCGGCCTTGGCCAAATCAGAGTCTTCCGCCGACTGCGATTGCGAACGGGCGAAGTCTTTACGCAAGGCGCGCGTCAGGTCGCGGACCTGTACCAGCACGCCGTATTCCCAGCTTGGTGTGTTGTCCATCCACAGGCCTGGCGGGAAACGGTCGTTGGAAATGTAGCCGCCCGGCTTGTTCAGCAAGGTTCCGGCAACGGTTTTGAGGGTTTCAACCGTGGTGTAGCCGATCACCATCTGCTTGCCTTCTTTCTCGGCAGCGACCTGGGCATTCTGTTGAACCGGAAACAGTGCAGGCTCCTGGCTCCAGTACCAGCCAAGGGCAATCGTCACAATCAGGTAGATGGCGATCAGAGTGGCCAGCGCCCGGCTGAACAGCAGGCCACCGATATAGCTGCGGGCAGCCGATTTAGGTTCAGCGGCACGTTCAGGCGCACTGCCCGCGCGGTTCTTCCAGTCCAGCATGGCGATATCCTTTCAATCACTTGAGTTCATCGGTTCGACCACAACCCTACGCCATCGTGCCTCGTTTGCCGCGCAGAATCTGATCGAGCCGCCACTATAAATGAAGCGCACACCTGTAGGAGCTGTCGAGTGAAACGAGGCTGCGATCTTTTGATCCTGCTTTTCCTTAATAACCGGAATCAAAAGATCGCAGCCTTCGGCAGCTCCTACGCGGGTTCATCACACCGCTGGAAGATATCAGACCAACCAGTCATAAACTGAATGGAGCCACTTTCCAGATTATTGATGCACGACACTCATCCTGGTGAAAAGAGGTGCTAGCATAGAGCCACCAGTCGATCTCAGCATGCACCCTAACTAGTAGTCAGGATATGACCGAGCCAGAAGACCCCAGCCGTGAGCGCCTCAAGCACCACTTTGCCCAGCGGGTAATTCATCAGGCACGTCAAATTCTTGAGATATGGCAGCGCCTGCAACGCAGCGAGTGGTCCACGACCGACCTCTCGGAATTGAGCGAAGCCAACTTGCGCCTGTTACGGTTCGCCGAGCGTTTCGAACAGCCGGAACACACTCACTTGGCGCGCCACATCGGTCAGGCACTGGAAGCTGTCGACGCCAACCGTGGACGCCTTAGCAGCGGCTTGATCACCGACCTCAATCGCCTGATGCAGCGCCTGTCGCGCACCGGTTTGCGGCATGGCGATCAACTCGACCAAACATTCCTGCCACCGTTGCGCAAACCGATCTATGTGCTGCTGCAAGATCATGAACGCGCCGAACGACTGGCCAAACAGCTCGAGTTCTTCGGCCTCAGCGCCCAATCCCTCGACAGTGTGGCGGCGTTCCGCTCTTCGATGGTCGAGCGATTGCCTGCGGCGATTGTCATGGACGTGGATTTCAGCGGAGCCGGTATTGGTTTGAAACTCGCGGCCGAGGCTCAGGAGGGCCTGGACCACCAATTGCCATTGTTGTTCTTCAGCCTGAACGAAACCGACACCCCTACCCGCCTCGCCGCCGTACGTGCCGGTGGCCAGGAGTTCCTGACCGGCACCCTTGAGGCATCGAGCCTGCTGGAGAAGATCGAAGTCCTGACCTGCGTCGCCCAGTACGAACCGTTCAAAGTGCTGATCATTGACGACTCACGCGCCCAGGCATTGCACACCGAGCGCCTGCTCAACAGCGCCGGGATCGTCACGCGCACCCTGATCGAACCGATTCAGGCCATGGCCGAGCTGGCGGATTTCCAGCCAGACCTCATCATCCTCGACATGTACATGCCCGCGTGCACCGGCACCGAATTGGCCAAAGTGATTCGCCACAACGACCGATATGTCAGCGTCCCCATCATCTATCTTTCGGCCGAAGACGACCTGGACAAGCAACTAGACGCCATGAGCGAGGGCGGCGACGACTTCCTGACCAAGCCGATCAAACCGCGCCATCTGATCACCACCGTGCGCAACCGCGCAGCACGGGCGCGCAATTTGAAAGCACGGATGGTCCGCGACAGCCTGACCGGTCTGTATAACCACACGCACATCCTGCAACTGCTCGAAGACTGCAGCTTCCGCGCCCGCCGCGAGAGCAAGCCATTGAGCTTTGCGATGCTCGACATCGATCATTTCAAACGGGTCAACGACAGCCATGGCCACCCCATGGGCGACCGGGTGATCAAAAGCCTGGCGTTATTCTTGAAGCAGCGCTTGCGCAAGACTGACTTCATCGGCCGTTACGGTGGTGAAGAGTTCGCTATCGTGATGCCGGACACCGATCTTGAGTCCGCCCATAAAGTGCTCGATGAAATCCGCCAGCGCTTTGCCGAGATTCACTATCCAGCCCAGCCGCAGGATCTTTGGTGCACGTTCAGCGCCGGGGTTGTGGACCTTGATGAAGACTGCGACAGCCTGATGATGGCGAGCCAGGCAGATGAGGCGCTGTACCGGGCCAAGCATGCCGGGCGCAACCGCGTGCAGTCCGCGCGCGCATCAAAGCAAAGTGCCATCTTTTCATCGGAATCCAGCGATCTGGTCATAACCCTGTAATAGAAACGCAATAACTTCAGGCGCTTACCATTCTGCCGTTGGTAGTCCCGCGATGCGCCTGAAGCTGCTGACCAATCTCAACACCCTCCTTTTAGTCGCCGTGTGCCTGGCCCTCGGCGCCACGCTGTGGTGGTCGCAAAAAGCCCTCGAACGCCCTTATCTATTAATGGAGCGTTACCTGGGGCTGTCCCAGCAATTTCAGAATGGCGTGGCGCGTAACGTCGAGGATTACCTCGCCAGCGGCGATGCCCTGCGCCTCAGCAGCGCCGGCCAGGCGATCGACGACCTGAACAAAGAACTCGGCGAGTTACCCCAGGCGTTGGCCGACACCCTGCGTCCAAGCCTGTCTAACCTCGAAGCATTCAGCAAAACCGACTTGCTCGCCGCCGGCAAACTCGCGGGCGACCCACAAGCCTTGCTATTGCAAGCCGAACGCGAACTGGGGGCCAGCCTTGACCAGCTTAGCCAGTACGCCAGCACTAACGCGGCCTACCTGACGCCGCTGCTCGCCGCCTCTCAACACGTGGGCAGGCTGTCGCTGGCACGGGAAAAGCTGGTGAGCAGCGGTCGCAGTGAACTGGCTGCCGACGTCGAACGCGAAGTCGCCAACATCCGCACTCAGGCTGAACGGCTGGATGCCCTGCCACTGTTGGGCGTGACCAGCAGCAGCGAGTCGAACACCGATGATTTCGCCGCATTGATGGGGCTGGAAAACAACGAGAAAGCCGTGGCTGAAGATGCGGGCGTCGGGCTCAAACGCGAACTCAACAGCTTGCTGAGCCGGTATCCGTCGGAGCTTGAACGCACCCGCGAACAGATTCAAAAACGCAGCGAACTCGGTGCAGCCACGCACCAGAAGATCACTGACGTACAACACGCCATTGCCGGCCTGGAACCCGTTGTGCGCGCACAACATGGGCAAATCCAGAGTGAAGTGCGGCTGATGCAAGGGGTGATGATCGGGCTGATCCTGTTGATCGCCTTGCTCATCGATACGCTGCAGCGCCGTCTGGCGCGTACGCTGACCAACCTGGCACCGGCCCTGTCGACCTGGGCTGAAGGCGACTTCAGCCGGGATATCGAGCTGGGCAACACCAACCGCGAACTGCATGACATTCAATTGTCGCTCAACCGCTTGCGTGCCTATCTGGTTGACCTTGTGGGAACCATCCGCCTCAACGCCGAACAAGTCGCCGGCAGCAGTCGGACCCTGGCCGAGTTAAGCAACGATCTGCACAGCGGCGCTGAACACCAGGCCGGCGACACGGCACTGATCCGCGATTCGCTGGGGGAACTGGAAGCGACCATCCAACAGGTCGCTGGCGATGCGAGTCAGGCTGCCGACGCCAGCCGCCATGCCGGATTGGCGGTGGCGCACGGACAGAAAGTCATCGGTTTGAGCCTCACCGGGCTGCATTCGCTAGTCGGGGAGGTGCAAGGTAACGCGCAGATGATCGAACACCTGGCCGAGGAGTCCGCCACCATTGGCGGTGTCCTGACGGTAATCCGCTCGATTGCCGACCAGACCAATCTCCTGGCCTTGAACGCCGCCATCGAAGCGGCCCGCGCAGGGGAAATGGGTCGGGGGTTTGCGGTGGTGGCTGAGGAAGTCCGCTCGTTGGCGCAACGCACGGCGGGGGCTACGGCGGAAATTCAGACGCTGATTGCCGGCCTGCAAACCGCGGCGCGTCAATCGGTTGAGGGCATGCGCGCTCAGGTCGAACACGCCGAAGCCACCGCTCACCAGGCCCAGGCAGCCGACGGTGCGCTGGATAAAATCGTCGGTGCGATCCAGACCATCTCCGACACGGCAGTGCGCATCGCCGATGTCACCGCTCAGCAAAGCGGCGCTGTCAGTGAGATCCGCGATCACAGTGAGCGAATTCATCAATTGGGTGGGGATAACCTGCAGCGGATTGGCGAAGGGCGTGAGCAAGGGGAGCATTTGTTGGTGCTCGGTGGACGGTTGCACACGGCGGTTCAGGCCTTCCGCGTCTGATAGACCGATATCATCGGAATGCACGGTGGTGCAGCGCCTGAATGGCTACCAATTGGTCCGCTTCGACATCACCGCAAGCAATGCCGAGCAGCGCAGCCTGCTTGATCGCAAGAAATTGTTGGGACCTGCGGCGCTGATGTTTTTCGCAATCGACGGCGAATAGTGTGCCGTCTGCGTCATCGGCGAGATCAACCCGCGAGACTTCGGCGAACGTGTTCAGAAGGCGAATGACCGGATTTAATCAATCGGTCATATATTTCGCGCAAACATCGGCCATCGTGCTGGCTATTGCATAGAACTGGACAGTCACAAAGGCTTTGCGGCATAGTCGCCGAGTTCTGACAATTGCTCACAGATAACAAGGAACAGCAGATGGCAACCTTACTGGTTCTGCACGGACCCAACCTGAACTTGCTCGGCACCCGCGAACCGGGCACCTATGGCGCGACGACGCTGGCGCAGATCAACCAGGACCTGGAACGCCGTGCCCGTGAAGCCGGTCACCATCTGCTCTACCTGCAAAGCAACGCCGAGTACGAATTGATCGACCGCATCCACGCTGCGAAAGGCGAAGGTGTGGACTTCATTCTGATCAACCCAGCAGCTTTTACACACACAAGCGTCGCATTACGTGACGCGCTGCTGGCGGTGAGCATCCCATTCATCGAAGTGCATTTGTCTAACGTGCACAAACGCGAACCTTTCCGCCATCACTCTTACTTCTCCGACGTAGCGGTGGGAGTGATCTGCGGCCTTGGCGCCAGCGGTTATCGACTGGCCCTGGAGGCCGCCCTAGAGCAGCTTGAACAACAAGCTATACGCCCCTGACCGGCCCTTGGGAGTTGATGATGCATGGATATCCGTAAAGTTAAGAACATGATCGAATTGCTGGAAGAGTCCGGCATCGACGAGCTCGAGATCAAAGAAGGCGAAGAGTCCGTACGTATCAGCCGCCACAGCAAGACTCCAGCTCAGCAGTACTACGCACCGGCTCCAATGCATGCTCCGGCGCCTGCGCCAGTTGCTGCTGCTCCGGTTGCCGCTGCCGCGCCTGCTGCTCCGGCCGCGCCAGTTCTGAACGGCACTGTTGCCCGTTCGCCTATGGTCGGCACCTTCTATCGCAAATCTTCACCAAGCTCGCCGTCCTTCGTTGAAGTTGGCCAGACCGTGAAGAAAGGCGACACCCTGTGCATCGTTGAAGCGATGAAGATGATGAACCACATCTACCTGGCGACCAGCGGTGTGATCGAATCCACGCTCGTCGAAGACGTCCTGCCGGTTGAGTACGACCAACCGCTGTTCACCATCGTTTGAACCGCGGAGAAACTCTGATGACTGCGAAGTTGGAAAAAGTTCTGATCGCCAACCGCGGTGAGATTGCCCTGCGGATTCTGCGTGCCTGCAAAGAGATGGGCATCAAGACTGTCGCTGTTTACTCCAAAGCCGACAAAGAGCTGATGCACCTGGGCCTGGCAGACGAATCCGTCTGCATCGGTCCGGCATCGGCCGCGCACTCTTACCTGCACATTCCGGCAATCATCGCCGCTGCTGAAGTGACCGGTGCTACCGCCATTCACCCAGGCTACGGTTTCCTTGCGGAAAACGCTGATTTTGCTGAACAGGTCGAGAACTCCGGCTTCGCGTTCATTGGCCCGAAAGCCGACACCATCCGCCTGATGGGCGACAAGGTATCGGCCAAGCACGCCATGATCGCTGCTGGCGTTCCAACCGTTCCGGGGTCCGACGGCCCGCTGCCTGAAGACGAAGAAACCGCTCTGCGCATTGGTCGCGAAGTCGGTTATCCGGTGATCATCAAAGCCGCTGGCGGCGGTGGTGGTCGCGGCATGCGCGTTGTGCATAAAGAAGAAGACCTGATCTCCTCGGCAAAACTGACCCGCTCCGAAGCTGGCGCGGCGTTCGGCAACCCGATGGTCTATCTGGAAAAATTCCTGACCAACCCACGTCACGTGGAAGTCCAGGTTCTTTCCGACGGCCAGGGTCACGCCATCCACCTGGGCGACCGCGATTGCTCGCTGCAACGTCGTCACCAGAAGGTTCTCGAAGAAGCGCCGGCACCGGGCATCGACGAGAAGGCTCGCCAGGAAGTTCTCGCTCGTTGCGTCAAGGCGTGCATCGACATCAATTACCGTGGCGCGGGCACTTTCGAGTTCCTGTACGAGAACGGGGCGTTCTATTTCATCGAAATGAACACCCGCGTTCAAGTTGAGCACCCGGTCACTGAAATGGTCACCGGCATCGACATCGTCAAGGAGATGCTCAGCATCGCCGCTGGCAACAAGCTGTCGTACACCCAGGATGACGTGGTCATCCGCGGTCACGCGCTGGAATGCCGGATCAACGCTGAAGACCCGAAAACCTTCATGCCAAGCCCGGGCACGGTCAAGCATTTCCACGCTCCAGGCGGCAACGGCGTTCGCGTCGATTCGCACCTGTACAGTGGCTATGCCGTTCCGCCGAACTACGATTCGTTGATCGGCAAGCTGATCACCTACGGCGCAACCCGTGACGAAGCGCTGGCGCGCATGCGCAATGCGCTGGACGAAATCGTTGTCGACGGGATCAAGACCAACATCCCGCTGCACCGCGATCTGGTCCGTGATGAAGGCTTCTGCAAAGGTGGTATCAACATTCACTACCTGGAACACAAGCTGGCTGGCGACAAGCACTAAGCTTTAGCCTGATCAACAAAGCCGCCTTCGGGCGGCTTTGTTGTTTCTGGAGCAAAGTCAAAAGATCGCAGCCTTCAGCAGCTCCTACATTTGGAATGCGCTCCCCCTGTAGGAGCTGCCGAAGGCTGCGATCTTTTGACCCTTCAACCATGGTCGTCTTCTTAGCCGCGCTCGCGTAAACTTGCGCGCTTCTCGCAGCCCGCTAGGCTGCAATCAATATTTTTCAAAGGTGCCCGCCATGCCTTGGCTGCAAGTCCGTCTCGCCATCAGCCCAGAACAAGCCGAAACCTACGAAGACGCTTTCCTTGAAGTGGGTGCCGTGTCGGTAACGTTCATGGACGCCGAAGATCAGCCGATCTTCGAGCCGGAACTCAACACCACGCCGCTCTGGTCGCATACGCATTTGCTGGCCCTGTTCGAAGATGGCACCGAAGCTGCCAGCGTGCTGGCCCACCTTGAATTGCTGACCGGCAGCCCGCTGCCCGAGCATCACAGCGAAATCATTGAAGACCAGGATTGGGAACGCACCTGGATGGACGATTTCCAGCCAATGCGCTTCGGTCAACGCCTGTGGATCGTTCCAAGCTGGCACGCTGCGCCTGAACCCGACGCCGTAAACATTCTGCTGGACCCGGGCCTGGCGTTTGGCACTGGCACTCACCCGACCACCGCACTGTGCCTGGAATGGCTTGACGGCCAGGACCTGAAAGACTGCAACGTGCTGGATTTCGGTTGTGGCTCGGGAATTCTGGCAATTGCCGCCCTGCTGCTGGGTGCCAAGGAAGCGGTCGGTACCGACATCGACGTGCAGGCGCTGGAAGCGTCGCGCGACAATGCCGGGCGCAACAACATCGCTGAAGCGCTCTTCCCGCTTTACCTGCCAGAAGACCTGCCACAGGTTCAGGCTGACGTGCTGGTTGCCAACATTCTTGCCGGCCCGCTGGTGTCCCTGGCTCCGCAGCTGTCCAGCCTGGTCAAGCCAGGTGGCCGTTTGGCACTGTCCGGTATCCTTGCCGAACAAGGTGAAGACGTTGCCAAAGCCTACGCCCGGGACTTCGATCTGGACCCGATCGCCAATCGCGATGGCTGGGTGCGCATCACAGGCCGTCGGCGCTAGAATGAGCGCCTGCATAATCCGGATCGCCGCATGACCGATAGCTTCGTCACTCAGTGCCCGCATTGCCAAACCAGCTTCCGCGTCAGCCATGCTCAGTTGAGCGTGGCCCGTGGTGTGGTTCGTTGCGGCTCGTGCTTGCAAGTATTCAATGCCGCCAAGCAGCTGCTGGAGCAGAGTCTTGGCCAGGAAGCGGCGTCTGCGGTTCCCGCCACCGTCGAGCCGCCAGAGCAACGGGCGATCAGCCTGAAGCAGTGGACCGCCGCCGAGCTGGATCTCGACAGCCTGGACCTGGACGAAGAACTCGCCCGACTTGAGCAACGGGAAATACAGCCGACCACCGAATTTGGTCGCCATCGCGAAGACACGTTGAGCGCTCGTCGCGACACTACCGAGCACGATGAAGCGCCGTGGGCCGACAGCCTGTTCAGTGAGTCAGCAGCCGATCGCGCTCAGGCCGACGACATTGAAGAAGACACGAAACCGCCGACTGTCCTGCTCAAACCGGCACGCACCGAACCGTCGTTGACGCTGGAGCTGGTGGAACTCGACGATGAACCTCGTCCGCCCTTGGTGCGTCAGGACCTGGTGCTCGACTCGCCACCACCGCGCGAACGCTTGTCCGCGACCGCCGACGTCGATGATCTTGAAGACGACCTGCCTTCCATAGAGCCCTTGCGCAAGAAGCGCAGCGAACCGAACGGACGCGCCGAAGCCCTGCAGGATCTGACCGACGATCCGCTGCAACTGGACTGGCAAAAACGTCGCTCCCCCTGGGGTCGACGGTTTTTCTGGTTGCTGTTGATCGTGCTCGCCGCCGGCGCCCTCGCCGGCCAGTACGTGGCTTACCATTTCGAAGAACTTGCGCGCCAGGACCAGTACCGCCCTTGGTTCCAGCAACTGTGCCCGCAGATCGGTTGCACCGTGCCATCCAAAGTCGACATTGCCAAAATCAAGAGCAGCAACCTGGTGGTTCGTAGCCATCCGGACTTCAGCGGCGCCCTGGTGGTCGATGCGATCATCTATAACCGGGCCGCATTCTCCCAGCCGTTTCCGCTGCTGGAGCTGCGCTTTGCCGACCTCAACGGTCACCTGATCGCCAGCCGTCGATTCAAACCTGGCGAGTACCTGAGCGGCGACCTGGAAGGCATGGCAGAAATGCCACCACAAACACCGATCCACATCGCGCTGGACATTCTGGATCCCGGTTCCAAAGCGGTGAACTACAGCTTGAGTTTCCACTCTCCCGAGTGAAACGGTTCACTGATCCCGGATTGGCGACGGATTTCTGACTTTGCCTGCGTGGACCAAACCGCTGGCGATAACAGAATAGTTGTTCAGATTTTGTTCAATTCAGCCTTTATCCAGTCATCGAGAGCGGGTATCATGCCAACCCTTTTTCGAACTCTCATGATCCGGCCCCACAACAGGGAAGTCCTATGTCGGCGGTACGCATCGGTCCATATACATTGCACAACGGCTTGATTCTCGCCCCCATGGCGGGCGTCACCGACCAGCCCTTTCGTCAGCTGTGCAAGCGATTGGGCGCAGGACTTGTAGTCTCGGAAATGGTGACCAGCGACATGAGTTTGTGGAACACCCGCAAATCGCGCATGCGCATGATCCACGAAGGTGATCCCGAGCCGCGCTCGGTACAGATCGCCGGTGGGGATGCACAAATGCTGGCGGATGCGGCTCGGGCCAACGTCGAGCTGGGTGCACAGATTATTGACATCAACATGGGTTGCCCGGCGAAGAAGGTCTGCAACAAGGCCGCCGGATCTGCGCTGTTGAAGGATGAAGCATTGGTGACCGAGATCCTGCAGGCCGTCGTGGCCGCAGTTGATGTGCCGGTCACCCTGAAGATCCGGACCGGGTGGGACCGGGACAACAAGAACGGCCTGACAGTGGCGAAGATCGCCGAGCAGGCAGGCATAACGGCGCTGGCGGTCCATGGCCGCACCCGTGCAGATCTGTACACCGGTGAAGCCGAGTACGACACCATTGCCGCGATCAAGCGGGCGGTGTCGATTCCGGTCTTTGCCAACGGCGATATCGATTCGCCGGAAAAGGCCCGATACGTGCTTGATGCGACCGGTGCCGATGGCCTGCTGGTTGGCCGTGCTGCCCAGGGGCGGCCATGGATTTTTCGCGAGATCGATCATTACCTGCGTACCGGTGAAAAACTTCCGGCGCTGGAATTGATCGAGGTGGAACGCATACTGCTAGAGCATTTGGCCGCGCTGCACGTCTTCTATGGAGATGTCATGGGCGTGCGCATTGCTCGCAAGCATGTGGGCTGGTATCTCGCAACCTTGCCGGGCGCCAGGGAATTTCGCGCCCACTTCAATCGTTTGGAAGATACGGAAGCACAATGCGCCAACGTTCAGGGCTTCTTCGCCGAACGTTATAAGAGCCTGACAGGGGACGGAGAAGGGGTGGCCGCATGACGATGATGACCTAGACTTTAGTGAGTGGAACAACACCCGTGAGCGACAACGTCAATTTGAAACAGCACCTCAATACGCCGAGCGAAGAAGGTCAGACCCTTCGCGGGAGTGTCGAGAAGGCGCTGCACAATTATTTCGCCCACCTTGAGGGCGCTGCCGTCACGGATGTGTACAACCTGGTGCTCTCCGAAGTCGAGGCTCCCCTGCTCGAGTGCGTGATGAACTACGTCAAGGGCAACCAGACCAAGGCCAGCGAGCTGCTCGGACTCAACCGAGGTACGCTGCGCAAGAAACTCAAGCAGTACGATTTGCTGTAAGCATTCAATCAAACCAGAAAGGCGTCCGCGTAAAAACGGTCGCCTTTTTTGCTGACTCCTTTGCTTTTGATGGAAATTGAAATGACCGACCAGACTACCCGCCTGCCGATCCGCCGCGCCTTGATCAGCGTTTCCGACAAGACCGGGATCCTCGAATTCGCCAAGGAGCTTGAAGCCCTGGGCGTCGAGATCCTCTCCACCGGCGGAACGTTCAAGCTGCTGCGCGACAATGGCGTTGCCGCAGTGGAAGTCGCGGATTACACCGGTTTTGCAGAAATGATGGACGGTCGGGTCAAGACTCTGCACCCGAAAATCCACGGTGGGATCCTCGGTCGTCGCGGTATCGACGATGCCATCATGAACGAGCACGGCATCAAGCCGATCGACCTGGTAGCGGTCAACCTGTACCCGTTCGAAGCCACCATCAACAAGCCAGGCTGCGACCTGCCGACCGCTATCGAAAACATCGATATCGGCGGCCCGACCATGGTTCGCTCTGCAGCCAAGAACCACAAAGACGTGGCCATCGTGGTGAACGCCAGCGACTACGCCAACGTACTGGAAAGCCTCAAGGCCGGCGGCCTGACCTACGCTCAGCGTTTCGACCTGATGCTCAAGGCCTTTGAACACACCGCTGCCTACGACGGCATGATCGCCAACTACATGGGCACCGTGAACCAGGCCGCTGACACTCTCAGCACTGAAGGTCGCAGCGAATTCCCGCGCACCTTCAACAGCCAGTTCGTCAAGGCTCAGGAAATGCGCTACGGCGAGAACCCGCACCAGAGCGCGGCGTTCTACGTGGAAGCCAAGCCGGCTGAAGTCGGCATCGCCACCGCGACCCAGCTGCAAGGCAAAGAGCTGTCGTATAACAATGTGGCCGACACCGACGCCGCGCTGGAATGCGTGAAGAGCTTCGTCAAGCCCGCCTGCGTGATCGTCAAGCATGCCAATCCTTGCGGCGTCGCCGTGAGCCCGGACGCCGAAGGCGGTATCTGTCAGGCCTACGAGCTGGCCTACGCCACTGATACCGAATCGGCGTTCGGCGGCATCATCGCTTTCAACCGCGAACTGGATGCCGAAACCGCCAAGGCAATCGTCGAGCGTCAGTTCGTCGAAGTGATCATCGCCCCAAGCGTCAGTGAAGAAGCCCGCGCCATCGTGGCGGCGAAAGCCAACGTGCGCCTGCTGGCTTGCGGCGAGTGGTCGGCTGATCGCGCTGCGGCGTGGGACTACAAGCGCATCAACGGTGGCCTGCTGGTACAGAGCCGCGACATCGGCATGATCGGCAGCGAAGACCTGAAAGTCGTGACCAAACGCGCACCGACGGAACAGGAAATCAACGACCTGATCTTCGCCTGGAAAGTCGCCAAGTACGTTAAATCCAACGCCATCGTCTACGCCAGGAACCGTCAGACCATCGGTGTCGGCGCTGGCCAGATGAGCCGTGTGAACTCGGCACGCATTGCCGCGATCAAGGCCGAACACGCGGGCTTGCAGGTAGCAGGCTCGGTAATGGCCTCCGACGCGTTCTTCCCGTTCCGCGACGGCCTGGACAACGCGGCCAAGGTGGGTATCACCGCTGTGATCCAGCCAGGTGGCTCGATGCGTGATGCGGAAGTTATTGCAGCGGCTGATGAGGCCGGCATCGCCATGGTCTTCACCGGCATGCGCCACTTCCGTCACTGATTTCTTTGCTTGATCGTTCCCACGCTCTGCGTGGGCACGCAGCCCGGGACGCTCCGCGTCCCTCGGACGCGGAGCGTCCGTTGAGGCATTCCCACGCAGAGCGTGGGAATGATCAGCCCCTACAGAATTAGCGTCATCCGAGGTTTTTGAAATGAATGTTTTGATCATTGGCAGCGGTGGCCGTGAACACGCCCTGGCCTGGAAAGTGGCTCAGGATCCGCGCGTGCAGAAAGTTTTCGTCGCACCAGGCAACGCCGGCACCGCCATCGAAGCCAAGTGCGAAAACGTCGCCATCGACGTGCTGGCGCTTGAGCAGCTGGCTGACTTCGCCGAGAAAAACGTATCGCTGACCATCGTTGGTCCGGAAGTACCGCTGGTGGCTGGCGTTGTCGATCTGTTCCGCGCCCGTGGCCTGGATTGCTTCGGCCCAACGGCTGGCGCCGCCCAGCTGGAAGGCTCGAAAGCTTTCACCAAGGATTTCCTGGCTCGCCACAAGATTCCGACCGCCGACTACCAGAACTTCACCGAGATCGAGCCAGCCCTGGCGTATCTGCGTGAAAAAGGCGCACCGATCGTGATCAAGGCCGACGGCCTTGCCGCCGGCAAAGGCGTGATCGTTGCCATGACACTGATCGAGGCCGAAGACGCCGTACGCGACATGCTGGCCGGTAATGCCTTCGGTGAGGCCGGTTCCCGCGTGGTCATCGAAGAGTTTCTGGACGGCGAAGAAGCCAGCTTCATTGTCATGGTCGACGGCAAGAACGTACTGCCGATGGCCACCAGCCAGGATCACAAACGCGTCGGCGACGGCGACACCGGTCCGAACACGGGCGGCATGGGTGCTTACTCTCCTGCCCCGGTGGTCACCAGCGAAGTGCACAAACGCGTGATGGACCTGGTGATCTGGCCGACCGTTCGCGGCATGGCCGAGGAAGGCAACGTCTACACTGGTTTCCTCTATGCCGGCCTGATGATCGACAAAGCTGGTAACCCAAAAGTCATCGAGTTCAACTGCCGTTTCGGTGACCCTGAGACCCAACCGGTCATGCTGCGTTTGCAGTCGAGCCTGGTATTGCTGGTCGAAGCAGCACTCGCGCAAGCATTGGATAAAGTCGAAGCACAGTGGGATCCACGTCCGAGCGTCGGCATTGTGCTCGCCGCCGGCGGTTACCCGGCCGATTACGCCAAAGGTGTTGCCATCAATGGTCTGGATGCGGCGGCGTCACTGGAAGGTAAAGTCTTCCACGCCGGTACCGCGCTGCAAGACGGTCAGGTAGTAACGGCCGGTGGTCGTGTACTGTGCGCAACCGCAATGGGCGTCAGTGTTGATGCGGCTCAGCAGCAGGCTTACAAGCTGGCGGCCAAAATAGACTGGGAAGGCTGTTTCTATCGCAAGGATATTGGCTACCGCGCCATTGCCCGCGAGCGTGGCGAAAATCAGGAATAAACGATTCATTCGGTCGGGCGAGGGCCACAGGCTCTTGCCGGACTATTCCGGCGCCGCGCATAGTTATAATCTGGCATCAACCTACGAAGGGATTTCGCCGTGCGCTGGCTCAGGATTGCCATAAGCCTCACTGTCACTCTGTTGACCTTGCTCTGCATGCCTGCGGCCCACGCCGCGCAAGGCAGTGGCTGGAGTGTATTGCTCGACGAACAGGGCAATCTGCAACTGAGCGACATCCGTTCCGTTCGCTACACCAATCAATTCAGTCCCATTGAACTCGAGCGTCTCACCGCGGCCGAGCCCGATGGCGCTTTATGGCTGCGTTTCAGACTTGCGCCCGGCAAGCACGAGCAAGTGCTTAAAGTATTCGCACCGGACCTGTCGCACCTCAACCTCTATGTGCTGGAGGGCGACAAGCTCATCGAGCAAACCAATTCCGGGACGGATGAGCCCAAGGCCGAGCGCCCATTGCCCAGCAGCGATTTCATGCTGCCACTGCCCCAAAGCGACAAGCCTCTCGACGTTTACGTGCGCCTGGTTTCCGAACACCAGATGCGGCCTTACATCACGCTGCAATCGGCGGTAACCGCCGCCGCCAATCAGACCCAGACCCTGATCTATGGCCTTCTATTCGGCTGCATCGGGATGCTGATCCTGCACAACCTCATCCGCTATGCCTATACCCGATCCCGCAGCAGTTTATGGCTGGCGGGTTGCGAGGCCTTGTTGATGCTTAGCCTGGCGATGCTGCTGAATCTGGCAGGGCCCTGGCTGCCCAATTGGCAGGCACTACAGACGCCGGGGGCTTACGTGGCCTTGCTGATGACCGCGCCGAGCGGGCTGATGTTTGCGTACCGCTTCTTCGCTCCGCTCGGCCCTCACCCGCTGAACAAGCTGCTGGTGGGCGACATCCTTTTCATCATTTCTTGCGGCCTGCTACTGCTATTCGTCAACACGCTGCCGCTGAATATCATTACCTACGCAATGGTCGCCCTCGCTGGCCTCAGCATGCTGTTCGTGGGCGCCTGGCACTGGCAAAAAGGCTATCGTCCGGCGCGCCTGTTCGTGGCCGCCATGGTGGTCTTCAATCTCGGCACATTGATTATCCTGCCCGCCTTGCTTGGGCTGACCCTGGTGGATCCCCAGGGCTTGATCACAACACTCCTGGCATTCATCTGCATCAGCGGACTGCTGATGAGCATCGCCCTGAGCGAACGCCAGCGCAGCATCACCGAAGACCGCTTCAGCGTCAGCCGAGACCTGGCCGCCAGCAACGCCGAAATCAACGCCAAAGCCGAGTTCCTGGCCAAGATCAGCCATGAAATCCGCACCCCGATGAATGGTGTCCTCGGCATGACCGAGCTGCTGCTGGGCACACCACTTTCGGTCAAGCAGCGCGACTACGTTCAGACCATCCACAGCGCCGGAAATGAACTGCTGACACTGATCAACGAGATTCTCGACATCTCCAAGCTCGAGTCCGGGCAGATCGAACTGGACGATGTGCAGTTCGATCTCAATGCGCTGATCGAAGACTGCCTGAGCATCTTCCGCGCCAAAGCGGAACAACAGAACGTCGAGCTGATCAGCTTTATCCAGCCGCAAGTACCAAGGGTCATCAGCGGCGATCCGACACGCCTGCGTCAAACCCTGCTGAGCTTGCTGGAAAACGCCCTGAAGAAAACCGACGAAGGCGAAATCCTGATCGTCGTTGCCCTCGACGAGCGCAGCGCCAAGCCGCGATTGCGCATCGCCGTCCAGGACAGCGGCGAGCCGATGGACGCCGAAGAGCGCGACGCGCTGATGCATGCCGAACTGCACAGTAAAAATTTCCTTTCGGCCAGCCGTCTGGGCGGGAATCTCGGGCTGGTCATCGCCCGTCAACTGATTCGCCTGATGCAAGGGGAATTCGGGATCAAGAGCGGCGCCAACCAGGGCAGCACGTTGTGGCTGACCTTACCGCTTGACCCCGACCGTCTCGAGCACCCGACATCCGATCTGGATGGTCCCCTTCAAGGTGCGCGGGTACTGGTGGTCGATGACAACGACACCTGTCGCAAAGTGCTGGTGCAACAATGCACGGCCTGGGGCTTGAATGTCAGTGCCGCCCCTTCGGGCAAGGAAGCACTGGCGCTGCTGCGCACCAAAGCGCACCTGCGTGATTATTTCGATGTGGTCCTGCTGGACCAGAACATGCCGGGTATGACCGGCATGCAACTGGCGGCCAAGATCAAGGAAGACCCAAGCCTCAACCATGACATTTTGCTGATCATGCTGACCGGTATCAGCAACGCGCCGAGCAAGATCATCGCGCGCAATTCAGGGGTCAAGCGCATCCTGGCCAAACCGGTGGCCGGTTATACACTCAAGACCACCCTGGCCGATGAACTGAATCAGCGTAACAAAGGAGTGGCCGTGCCACACCGCCCGCCCACCGGACCGACGCTACCGATCAAGGTCCCCGGCGATTTCCGCATCCTGGTGGCGGAAGACAACAGCATCTCCACCAAAGTCATTCGCGGCATGTTGGGCAAACTCAATCTGCAACCGGACACTGCCAGCAATGGCGAAGAAGCCCTGCAGGCCATGAAAGCCCAACGTTATGACCTGGTCCTGATGGACTGCGAAATGCCCATACTTGACGGTTTTTCGGCAACCCAGCAATTGCGCGCCTGGGAAGTGGGCAACAAGCGAATCCGTACCCCCGTGGTAGCGTTGACCGCGCACATCCTCGCCGAGCATAAGGAACGCGCGCGACAGGCTGGCATGGATGGGCACATGGCCAAACCAGTCGAGCTTTCGCAGTTGCGCGAGTTGATTGAACATTGGGCTGCCCAGCGCGATCTTTTGAACCAGACAGCGACCCAAACGTCCTGAGCCGACAGCCTCGACAGCGCCTGTTAGACTCTCCCTCGACTTCCATCGCCAGTGAGCCCGCCCCATGCTCCACGTGTTGTTCAGCGTTTATTTGAAGATGCTGGTGCTCTACAGCCCCTTCTTCGTCCTGTCCTGCTTTATCAGCCTGACCCGCGGCTACTCGCGCAAGGAACAACGTCGACTGGCCTGGAAAGTGGCAACTGCCACCTTGGTCTCCAGCGTCCTGTTGTACCTGTTCGGCCGAGTGATATTCGATGTCTTCGGCATCACGGTGGACGCGTTCCGCATCGGCGCCGGCAGCGTATTGTTTATCTCTGCACTCGGCATGGCTCAAGGCAAATCGGTGGTGCAAACCGACAACGTGCAGCAGGACGTGACCATCGTCCCACTGACTATTCCTTTGACGGTAGGCCCCGGCACTATCGGCGCCTTGCTGGTGATGGGCGTAAGCCAGCCCCATTGGGACGACAAATTGACCGCCATCCTCAGCATCGCTCTGGCCAGCTTCACCGTTGGCGTGGTGCTTTATCTGTCAAACCGCATCGAACGAATTCTGGGTGATCAGGGTTTGCAGATTGTCAGCCGGTTGATGGGATTGTTTGTGTGCGCACTGGCGGCGCAAATCATCTTTACCGGGGTGAAGGGGTATCTGGTGCCCTGACAAACAAGGCACCGACCTTCGCGGGGTAATTATTATTGAATGCGCTGATGGCGCTTAAACCTTTTATTCAGCTGTGTGGCCTGCTGCTGATTGAGCACCTGTTCGATGTCGTCCTTCACTTGCGCATAACGCAGTGGATTAAAGGTAATGAACGAAGCCGCACGAAACACCTCGAGACTCGTTGATTTCAAGTCGAAAAAGAGCAGTCCGGCATCGTCCTTGTCAGCGTCACTGTCAATGGACGACAACATGATCATGATAAGACCATTTTTCAGCTGCTCGCAGGGCAAGATCGCCAGCTTCACACCTTTTGTCTTAGTGACCTCGTAATTAAATACTTTGACGATGTCAGGCTCTTTCTTTATCGACTCCAAGGTGGAATCTGCAATAGCCCCCAATACTGTTGCACCGGGTATGGCTGCTTTGGCCGCGTCGACGCCCGCTTTGATGATATCAGCGACGATATTGGACATCGTCAGATTCATAGCGCTTCGCGTGTGCTCTATGGTCCCACTGTCAGGAACATAGCAGCCCAGGTCTTCCATGCAGCTCAAAAACGCACGATGCCACTCCTTGGGCTTTTTATCCCCCGGAACTTCCAGAGTGGCTTCCATCTTCGAGAACTTGATGATGTTTTCAACAATGGTCATGTTTTCAAGCGAAACATTATCGCCATACCCGACCAGTGCATTACCCAGAACAACAGCATCCAGTTCTTTGGTAGGGCTGGTATTCACTGGAGCGACTAAAGATCTTGCGCGCCCCACATTCGGGATTATTAATTGACGCCTGGCAATACGCCACGCCACTAAAGCCCGACTAACTTCAACACTGACTTTACCTTCCATATCTTCCATTCCAACAATCCTTGTTAGTTTCGTTTAGTGCGACTGCGCACGCGATCAACCTATCGCACTGAATCCGGCTCTTCAAACATCATTAAATGTCCTTTTATGTGAAAACAGGATACGCAGTAGCAGACAGATTGTTCCGAGCCTCAGGCCCGGACAATCCCGTGTAGATTTAATCAATCATTGATTGGCTATATCGAGCAATTGATCGCCGTAACTTCGAGGGGTGTATACCCAGGGCAGACCTTCCGCGCGAGGGAAAACACGCGTCGTGGACGAACCGATCAACACCATCGTTCGCATGTCCACCTGATCGGGGCTCAATTGCCCCAGTGTGGTGACCCGCAACGTTTGCCCCGGACGCCCGATATCACGCCCCAGTACCACAGGCGTTTCAGGTGTCCGGTGCTGCGCGACAATATTGAGGGCCCGGCCTAATTGCCACGGGCGGGAGCGCGAGATCGGGTTATAGAACGCCATGGCCAGATCGGCTTGAGCAGCCAGATCCAGACGCTTCTCGATGATCGTCCAGGGCTTAAGGTTGTCAGACAGCGACAGCACACAGAAGTCATGCCCCAACGGTGCGCCTGCCTGGGCAGCGGTCGCAAGCGATGCCGAGACGCCAGGCAGAATCTCCAGGTCGACGTTGTGCCATGCCGGGTTACTGGATTCATGCAGCGCTTCAAGCACCGCCGCCGCCATGGCGAATACGCCCGGGTCCCCGGAGGACACCACGACAACGGAACGGCCTTGCGCCGCCAGTTCGAAGGCGTGACGCGCACGTTGCATCTCTTCGCGGTTGTCGGTGCAGTGCAGGATCTGATCAGCGCGGAAAGGCCCGGCCATGCGCACGTAGGTTTCGTAACCGAGCACATCGTTGGCGCGAGCCAATTCCGCTTTGACCGCCGGCACCATCAAATCGGCAGCGCCCGGCCCCAGACCGATAACGGCCAGGCGCCCGCGGGGACGACCGATCAGCAACGGATCCAGCGGATGCTCGGCGACCGCGACGGTGATGCCGTTATGCCTGTGAACAGACGACGACCCAATCGCCTCATTGATCGTATCGCTGACACTGCCAGCCGCTGAAAACCGCAACGGTACACCGAGTTCATCAGCCGCATCACGCAGCGCCTGACTGGCCATCTGCTGATCACTGGCCACCAGACAGGCCAACGATTGCACGGCAATCTCGGCCTGATGCAGCGCCTGACGAATCGCATTGGGCAGATCCGCGATCTCGGCGCTGACCAACACCAGCACACTTTTCGGGTAAATCAACAGCTCGTTCGCTACAGCCTCACGTTCGGCGCTACCCACATGAATCGCCAAATGCGCCTGTTGATCCTGCAGCAACTGCGCTTGCGCCAGCCAGGGCGCATCACCCTCGATACGAACAGGCTCGCCACCGAGCAAATCGGAAACGAATCGCTTGCCGAGTTCAAGGTCGCCCAGTGCATAACCCTTCGGCGGATTCAGCAAACAGGTGCCAAACCGCAGCTCACCACTGGTGGTAATGGCCGCTGCCACGCCCAGTCTTTGAGCAATGTCGCGGGCCAACACGTTCACACCGCCCAGCCCACCCAACAACGGCACCACCGCGCTGCCGTCTTCTGCAACGGCCAGTACCGGCGGCTCTGCACCTTTTTCCAGGAGCAGTGGCGCCAGCGTGCGGATCACGATTCCGGCGGCACACAGCGCAATGATGGGTGTGTTTTGTTGATAGAGCTCGCGCAGAGTGGAGCCGAATTCGTGATAAATGACGTCCACGCCCTCGACCCGTCCAGACAAGCCGTGGATCAGCGCGCCTGGCAGCAGTCGTTGAATGTCACGCGCGGTCGCGAGGCTGCCATCGCCGAGAATGACGATCGCCGGAACTGGATGAGTCATCAGCCCTGCCACCTTTCACCTGGAACGATGATCAACGAGAAATACGGCGAAGACATCGGCTCAACCTGATCCAGCGGCACGATTTTCTGATTGGCCATGGTCGCGCGCTCGACGTACAGCGCACGTTCCGCCAAACCGAGTTCTTCCAGGACCTGTCGAACCTTGGGGAAGTTGCGCCCCAGCTTCATGATCACAGCTGCATCGGCGTCGGCAAGGCGACGCTTGAGATCCTCATGGGGCAGGACACCCGATAACACCGACAGGCTCTGATTGCGATAAACCAGCGGCGCGCCCAGTACAGAAGCCCCTCCCAGCATCGAACAGACACCCGGTACGACCTGCGCTTCATAGCGCTCGGCCAGACGATCGTGCAGGTACATGTAGGAGCCATAGAAGAACGGATCGCCTTCGCAGATCACCGCCACATCGCGGCCGGCATCCAGATGCGCGGCAAGCTCTTCGCCTGCCGCGTCGTAAAAGTCGCTGATCACTTGTTCATACGACAGCGGCGCCGGCAACGCCTCGGTGGTCACCGGATACACCAGCGGCAACAACGTCTGTGCATCCTGCAAATGAGCCTCGATGATGCCGAACGCATTGCCCTTCTTGCCTTTGGCGACGAAGTACGCCACCACCGGCGACTCGCGCAACAGGCGCAATGCCTTGACGGTAATCAGTTCCGGATCACCGGGCCCGACACCCAGGCCGATCAAGCGTCCACGTTGCTGCATCATTCGATCTCCGTGGCGAGGGCATTGACGGCGGCTGCGGCCATCGCGCTTCCACCGAGGCGGCCTTGCATGATCACAAACGGCACGCCGCGACTGTCAGCTGCGAGCGCGGCCTTGGATTCGGCGGCGCCCACAAATCCCACGGGAAAACCGAGAATCAGCGCCGGTTTAGGGGCGCCGGCATCGAGCATTTCCAGCAAATAAAACAATGCCGTCGGTGCGTTACCGATGACCACCACGCTGCCTTCCAGATGCGGGCGCCACAATTCCAGCGCCGCAGCGGAGCGGGTGTTGCCCAGTTCACGGGCGAGGTCCGGCACGCTTTCGTCACGCAGCGTGCAGATAACCGGGTTGTTGGCCGGCAGCCTTGTGCGGGTAACGCCCTCGGACACCATGCGTGCATCACACAGGATCGGCGCGCCGGCGGCGAGTGCATCGCGCCCGGCCTTACCGGCGCCGTCGGAAAACTGCAGACCGTCAATGGCATCGACCATGCCGCAGGCGTGGATCACTCGCACCGCGAGTTTTTCCAGATCAGCCGGGATTCGCTCAAGGTTGGCCTCGGCACGAATGATCGCGAAGGAGTTGCGATAGATCTCCTGACCGTCGCGGATGTAATCAAGCATCAAGGGGGCTCCGTGGACGGGCATCAAGCAATGCGCCCGCCGCTTCAATAGTGAGATTGCGTGCTTGCAGCGTGCCGAAACCCGGCAGCGCTGCATCGCGAAAATAGAGGTCGTAGTGGCCCTGACGGGTCGCCAGCAATGTGACGGGGGCGGTGTGTGCGCAAGCACAGGATCGCGGGCAGCCCGACAAGTGGACCTGCTCCTGCGCGTGTCGATCTTGTCGCAAAACGGACAGACGTCGCGCATCGCCCTTGGTGTCGGAGAGTCCTTTGCTGCAACCGGCAGATCCAGTGCAAGCGACCAGATGAGTCAGCGGCTGATGGGTGTCGAGCAGATAACCCAACGCCTGCAAACGCCGACTGATCAGCGATGCATCCTCCTGGCGAATGTTGGGCAGCAGCAGACTCTGCCAAGGGGTCAGGCGCAGGCTTGCATCGGCGAACTCTTCAGCCAGATGAGCCGCCCCCCTGAGCATCGAAGGATTCAGACGCCCCAGCGGCGGCATGACGCCCACATACACGAAGCCTTCCTGCAGCTGCGGGTACGTACCTATCGGCAAGCCCGAACCTGTCGCCGTGCGGCGCCATTGATCAAGGGAGATCAGTGGCACGCGACCGGCCAACAGGTGCCGCAGTGAGTCGGCTGAACGCTCCGCCAACAGGTGCCGCATGCGAGTCTGGTCCGGTCGCGCGAGCTCCAGAAACAACTCCAGGACGGCCACCACCAAGGCATGCCCGTCCTTTAGACGTACCGCCGCGATTGGCGTGTCGGTGGGGCATCCCGCGAAACCGAAAGCAAACAGCAGCTCGCCGTTTTTCTGGGTCGCGCTCAGCCAAAGATCGTGCGGATGTTCGAGCATTGCCAACGCCTCGCCACCATCCAGTTGCACGGCAAACTTGGCCGATAACTCATGAAAGCGCGGATGGGTTTGCAGGCTGTCCAGGACCTGTCGGGCCAGGGGGCGACTGTCGATCAGCATATGGGGGTCAATGCCGGCAGCGGGGCTCAGCATCACATTGCGTACGTCGTCGCCGGCAACGGTAGTGGGGCCCAGTTCGGCGGCCAGCAAATGATCGATCAGCGTCGTTGCCCGTTCACCAATACCGCGAATTTGCAGGTTGGCCCGGTTGGTGGCCTCTATCACGCCACCGGCATAGCGCTCGGCGGCATCAGCTACGGCTATGGCTTGATCGGTGCGAATAGAACCACCGTCGAGCTTGATCCGGCAGATCCCGCCGTCCAGCGCCTGGACGACACGCAACAATCCGGGACAAGCCGAAGGGCGCAAGGGACTGAAGGTCGGACGTGATTTCACGGGATGGCCGTTAACGGGATCAAGGGCGGCATTATGCCTGCTTTGCCGGGCCGGATGAAAAGCTCAAGCACATAGACGACGAAACGCGTCGTTCGTCAGGCACTTGAGCTGGAACGCTCTTGGTGCCCTGTCATCACAAACACTTAACAGTCCGTATTAATTCCATAAGCCTCTCTTGTTTTATCCCTGTGCCTGCTCTTGTACTTTCAATTAACACTCAAAAACGGAAGTTTTATTAATGAACAGGCGTCGCACATGAATAATGAAAAACCCCCTGGCTTGCTGACCGGACACAGTCTGGTTTCGTGCATTGGCGATCTCTCACTGCAAGATCATGATGATTTGACTGACTGCACCCAGATCGCCACCCGATCCGCCGACATGGTCTACAGCCGCTTTCTCGACTCCACGGAATGGCTGGACGAATATGTCTCCACCCTGCATTTCCTCGGCTGGTCTGTCTTTCAGGATGCCATCGTTACACGCAAGCGTTCCGGGCTCTCGAGCCGCGTTGCGGACTTCCTCGTACAAAGTGCTCAAACAATGCCGGAGACCCGACAAGGGAACGCCATGATCGACACGCTCGACGCGCTTGAACATAACGAGGCCGCGCTGCTCTCTCTCGACGAGCAGAGTCTGATGGGGCAGCGCTTCCAGGTCATTCCTGCCCGGTACGATGAAAAGGGCACCCTGACCATTGCTGTGTTCAATCTGGAACTGGTGGCTTATACAAAAAAAAGCAGCTTCCTGTTCTGGGACTGGGAAGGACATGCCGCCGCCATCATCCAGCAACGGGCCTATCTCAAACTGGATAGAAAGAAACTTGAAAGCAATAGAGCAATCATTGAGAGGAAAGTACGGGAGCTCAATATGAGGAAGTTTGATCTGCGAAAAAACAAAGAGTAAGACGCGTCACCGCCCTCCACCGTTTTGACAATCTTTATCTGCGGTCCTCTTTCGGCTGGTATCCACACGCGAACACCCGCAACACCGCGCTATCATGCGCAACCGCACAGGACAACTCAGGCCTGAGCACTGCAATGATTCGGCTTCGCTTGATAAATGAGGAACAGCATGACCCCCTGGCTGACGGTGGTAGGTATCGGTGAGGAAGGCTTCAAGGGGCTGGGCAAAACTGCCCGGCACGCGTTGCTGGGTGCTTCGCGAATTATCGGTGGCCAACGCCAACTCGATTTGTTGCCCGTATGCATCCGTGGCGAACGGCAGTTGTGGCCCAGCCCTTTCTCCCTGGCCCCCGTATTGGCAAGTCGCGGCGAACCCGTCTGCGTACTGGCCAGCGGAGACCCGATGTTCTTCGGGGTCGGCGCCAGCCTCGCTCGGCAAATACCCTTTGAAGAAATGCTGATCCTGCCCGCGCCGTCTTCCTGCTCCCTCGCCGCCGCGCGGATGGGTTGGGCCTTGCAGGACACGCTGACGCTGTCGGTGGTTGCCCGTCCTGTTGCCGCGCTGAATGCGCATTGGGCCAGCGGTGTTCGCCTGCTGGTACTGAGCAACGACGGCCAAAGCCCTGCCGCGATCGCCGGGCAATTGCGCGAGCGCGGTTTCGGTCCGAGTCGGCTGAGCGTGCTGGAACATTTGGGCGGTGCAGCCGAGCGCCGCATCGATGGCGTCGCCGATGACTGGAACGATCCGGTGATCGCCGACCTCAATCTGATCGCCATCGACTGCATTGCCGCGCCCGACACTGCGCGTCTATCACGTCTGGCCGGCCTGCCCGATTCCGCCTTCAAGCATGACGGTCAACTGACCAAACGCGACGTTCGCGCCATCACCCTCGCGCGCCTGGCACCGACACCGGGTGAACTCCTGTGGGACGTGGGCGCGGGCAGCGGCTCGATCGGTATCGAATGGATGCGCGCCCACCCGAGTTGCCGCGCGCTGGCCATCGAAGCCGACGAAGGCCGACAGTGTTTGATCGAGCACAATCGCGACGCACTGGGTGTGCCGGGCCTGCAGCTGATTCGCGGCAGTGCGCCGCAAGCCCTGCAAGGTCTTGAGCGCCCGGATGCGATTTTCATCGGCGGCGGTGTCACCCGCGAGGGCGTGCTGAATGCCTGCTGGACTGCACTCAAGCCAGGCGGTCGGTTGATCGCCAACGCGGTGACATTGCAAAGTGAAATGACCCTCATGGGTTGGCGCGAGCTGCACGGCGGCGAGCTCACGCGCATCCATATAGCGCAAGCGCAACCCCTGGGCGACTTCGATACCTGGCGTCAGGCGCTGCCCATTACGTTGCTGGACATGGTCAAACCTTTCGATGCGTGAAGAAACCGCTGAACAACCCGCGCCCCTGCGCAGTGGCCTGACCACCGGTAGCTGCGCCACCGCCACCAGCCTCGCGGCCGCTCGATTGCTGCTCGGCGGTGGGAGTTCGGACGCGGTGGACATCACCCTGCCCAAGGGCAAGCGCGTACAGATGCGCCTGGAGTTCTGCCGGCTGATCGGCAACGGTGCCGAAGCGGGAACGATCAAAGATGCAGGTGACGATCCGGACGTCACCCATGGCGCCCTGCTCTATTCCCAGGTACGCCTTAATTCTCAACCGGGTATTCGCTTCAATGCCGGCCAGGGCGTCGGCACTGTGACCCGTCCAGGACTGGTACTGGGCGTCGGCGAACCGGCGATCAATCCGGTGCCGCGCAAAATGATCACCGACCACCTGACCCTGCTGGCAGACGAACTCGGCTACCGCGGCGGTTTCGAAGTCACGGTCAACGTTGAAGGTGGCGAGGCGCTGGCGCTGAAAACCATGAACCCGCGCCTTGGAATTCTCGGCGGACTGTCGATTCTTGGCACCAGCGGCATCGTCCGGCCGTTCTCCTGCGCGGCCTACATTGCGTCGATCCATCAAGGTATCGATGTTGCGAAGACCAACGGCTACCTGCACATCGCCGCCTGCACCGGCAATGCCAGCGAAGACACCATGCGCCGGGTCTATGACCTGCCGGAAATCGCCCTGATCGAAATGGGTGACTTCGTCGGCGCAGTGCTCAAGCACCTGCGCAGAGTGCCCGTGGACAGACTCAGCCTGTGTGGCGGTTTCGGCAAGATCAGCAAGCTGGCTGCCGGCCACATGGACCTGCACAGTAGACATTCGAGTATCGATTTGCCGCAACTGGCGCAATGGGCCGCCGCAATAGGTGCCGATGAACAGCTGCAACAGGCGATCCGCGACGCCAACACCAGTCAGCAAGCCCTGGCGATGGCTAGCGCCGTCGGTATCGCGCTGGGCGATGCGGTGTGCCAGCACGCCCTGGACTTCGCCCGCAGCGTGGTGCCGACGCAGGTTCAGGTGGAAGTCTTTGCCATTGATCGTCAGGGCGGCGTTGTCGGCCACGCGGGAGCTTTCCAATGAAACGCATCTTGTTGCTCGGCGGCGTCACCGAGGCCCTGGCCATCGCTCGCACCCTGGGGCCGGAACATATCTATAGCCTGGCGGGAATCGGCCGTGTGCCCACGGATTTGCAGTGTCAGGTACGTGTTGGCGGTTACGGTGGCGCCGAAGGGTTGGCGCAATTCATTCTCGATGAAGGGGTCGAGCTGTTGCTGGATGCGACCCATCCCTACGCCGCGCAAATCAGCCAGAACGCTGCCACCGCGGCTCGCGCGAGCGCGATTCCCTGCTGGGCACTGCGACGTCCGGCCTGGCAGCCACAGGCCGGCGATGACTGGCGCGAAGTCAGTGACTGGAGCGAATTGATCAAAGCGCTGAAGCCGTTCAAGCGCCCATTGTTCACCCTCGGCCGCGAACCCTTGCAACACCTGCATGAAATTCCGCCAGAGCAATTCTGGACACTGCGCGCGCTGGACGCGTATCCGGGTAACGAGCGCTGCGAAGTCATCGGCGCTCGAGGGCCGTTCCTGATCGACGATGAGCGCGAACTGTTCGAGCGTCGGCAGATAGATGTGCTGATCAGCAAAAACAGCGGCAGTACGGCCACCGAGCCGAAGCTGGAAGTGGCGCGCGAGCGTGGGGTGTCTGTGCTGGTGTTGAAGCGGCCGGTGTTGCCGGGGGTTGATCGAGAGTTTGGGTCGGTAGGTGAGTTAATAAAAGCGCTGTGCGTGTCAGACGATTCCTGAAGCCTGCAAAAAGTCACGACTTTGCCGGCAACAATCTCGGAAGGCGCCGGCTATACGATCAGCGGCTTCACTTTTATCGTACGTGTTCTTTGCCTGTGCCAAGCACATTCACCCGCAACTGCGGGACATCGGGCCCGTCCCGAAAAAATGCTGCTTGCCTGCATGTATCCCAAGGAATACGATCGATCATGTTCAACTTTGAGCGTTCCGAAGCGTTCGCCGTCTGGCTCGACTCATTGAAAGATACCGTAGGGAAAGCTCGGATCATCGCCCGACTCCGGGCTGCCGAACACGGAAACTTCGGCGATTGTGAATCCGTAGGCGAAGCCGTTTATGAAATGCGTGTTCATTATGGTCCGGGCTACAGAATGTACTTCTCCCGCCGAGGCGAGATTGTTTATCTGCTCCTGATCGGAGGTGACAAGTCGACTCAAAAGCGAGATATCAAACGCGCTATCCAAATGGCGCAAAACATCGGCAGTAAGGAGTAAATCATGTCCGAACAATTTGTCCGTTTCGATGCCGCAGACTTTCTTAAGACGCCGGCAGAAATGGCGGCTTACCTGGATGCCTGCTTCGAAGAGGATGCAGGCGACGGTGTTCTGATACGTGCAGCTCTCAACGATATCGCCAGAGCTCAAGGCATGACCCGGATTGCCCGTGATGCGGGTCTGGGTCGTGAGAGCCTATACAAAGCGCTGAGCAGCACTGGCAATCCTGAATTCGCGACTATCATGAAAGTTATGAAGGCCTTGGGCTTGCGCTTGCATGCCATCGCTGTCTAAACGTGCTGCGACACCACACCGCATGCCACGTTTTTACTTATCGGCCCTGATCAGGCTAAATAGCCGCGCCTGATCGCCCACCCACCGGATTTGTCCCATGTCCCGACAACGGCTCGCAATTGCCTGGATCGCCTGCTTCGCAGTGCTGTTCAACATGCTCGCCATGCCGATGACCGGTGCGATGGCGCAGTCGGCAAAATCACCTGCTGAACAATTGTTATGGGGCAGCTTCTGCACCTCCAGCGGCACGAAGATGGTGGCGATTTCCATCGGCGACATCGAGCAGAAATCCCCGCAAAGCGACGATCACTCCAACATGCAGCACTGCTGGTGTTGCTCCGGTTCTTCGCCTCTTGTGGCGTTGCCCGGCCATGAACCACAACCGTTTTTCGCCCGCTTCGAGGCCAACCGAAGCCAGCCCCCCGCCGCACTCGACACACCCACTCCGCGCCAGCAATGGCCAAGCCTGAACCCCCGCGCTTCCCCTCTGGTGTGATTCCTTCTCGCAATTGACTGCGTCTTGAATCCATCCGGAGTACTGCCATGTTGAACAAACTCATCGTTCTGGCTGCGTTGCTGCTGCCTGCCTGCTTTGCCAACGCCCATGAATACAAGGCCGGCGAGCTGGAAATCGCTCACCCCTGGTCTCAGGAACTGCCACCCAATGCGCCGACTGTCGCGGCGTATTTCGTGATTCACAACAAAGGCAAAACTGCTGACCGCCTGCTCAGTGTCGACTCGCCGATTGCTGGCGAGGCCCAGTTGCACGAGCACATCAAGCAGAACGACCTGATGAAAATGCAGCAGGTGCCGAGCGTCGAAATACCTGCCGGCGGCGAGGTCACTTTCGCACCGATGGCGTATCACGTCATGCTGCTGGAGCTGAAAGATCGCAGTCTGCTGGCCGATGGCAAACGCTTCCCCCTGACGATGCACTTCGAGAAGTCCGGTGACGTGACCGTGGAAGTCTCGGTGCAGAAGAAGGCGCCGGACGGCATGCAAGCGCACGTGCATACCCAGTAACTGACAGCACCGAGCCCGCCCATGCGCCCGCTTAGCGCCAGGTCATCCGCCTCCCGTCGTCAGCCTTTAAGCCTGACCCGCGGCAGCTGGATCAGCCTGTTCGCCATGTTGATGATCTTTATCGGCCCACTGATTTCTCAGTCGATGCCGATGGATCAACGCGCGAGCCTGTCCGGCTCCATGAACATGTCGATGGACATGTCGGCCATGGACCACGGCGCCCAGCCCGCCGCCGAGCATTGCCCGCCAAAACCCGATCACCACGCCCTTTGGGAGAAATGCGGCTACTGCAGCCTGTTGTTCAACTGCCCGGCACTGACGGGCGGCCAGTCGTTCGTCGCATTCGATACACCCACAACCACAACCTTCAGTACTCCCTCTCCACGCCTGGGCCACGCCCGGCAAACCTTCTTCCCCGGTGCTCGCACCCGAGCCCCGCCCATCGTCGCGTAAACACCTGCATAAGCTCTCACACGGTATCGAAGACAGCCCAAGGCTGCCGGCCGTGTCGTTTACGACTGTTCGATGGAAATTGTCATGTCCAGGTTTTCTGCTGACACACGCTTGAGCGCTGCCCAAGCCACTTTTGCCCTGAACGAATCCAGTGTTCGTTTCAGGCACGCCACCGCCCTTCTTTGTGGCGCTTTGCTGACACCCATGGTGCTGGCCGATGAACACGCAGGTCATGGTGAAGAACTGAGCCCGACGGTGATCACGGCCATCGCGCCAAGCTCCCCGCTGACCATCGTCACCAATCCCAAGGACCCGCGCCAACCTGTACCGGCCAGCGACGGCGGCGATTACCTGAAGACCATTCCCGGCTTCGCCCTGGTGCGCAACGGCGGCACCAACGGTGATCCCGTGTTGCGCGGCATGTTCGGTTCGCGGCTCAACATCCTCACCAACGGCGGCATGATGCTGGGCGCCTGCCCTGGCCGTATGGACGCGCCAACCTCTTACATCTCGCCGGAAACCTACGACAAACTCACCGTCATAAAAGGCCCGCAAACCGTGTTATGGGGACCCGGCGCGTCGGCCGGCACCATCCTGTTCGACCGCGAGCCTGAAAGCTTCGGCGAGCTCGGCACCCGGGTGAACGCCAGCGTGCTGGCCGGCTCCAATGGTCGTTTCGACAAGGTGGTGGATGCCGCTGCCGGTGGCCCGCTTGGTTATGTTCGGGTGATCGGCAACACCGCGCATGCCGACGACTACAAGGACGGCAACAACGACACCGTGCCGTCACGCTACGACAAGTGGAATGGCGACGTTGCGCTTGGCTGGACGCCGGACGCCGACACCCTGCTGGAATTGACCGCCGGCAAGGGCGATGGCGAAGCGCGTTACGCTGGACGCGGCATGGACGGCTCACAGTTCAAGCGTGAAAGCCTCGGCTTGCGTTTCGAGAAGTCGAACATGGGTGAGGTGCTGGATAAAGTCGAAGCGCAGATCTACTACAACTATGCCGACCACGTGATGGACAACTACACCCTGCGCACGCCTTCCGGCACCGGGATGATGGCCGGCCCGATGGCCTCGAACGTCGACCGTCGGACCCTCGGTGCACGGATCAAAGCGACCTGGCGCTGGGCCGATGTGCAGCTAATCAGCGGCATCGACGCGCAGACCAACGAACACCGCCAACGCAGCGCCATGGGCATCGATACCTATAAGGACCTGCCGTACACCAAGGACGCCGACTTCCATAACTACGGCGTGTTCAGCGAGCTGACCTGGTACGCCACCGACAACGACCGGCTGATCACAGGCGCGCGACTGGACCGCGCCTCGGCCAAGGACTTCCGTCAGACCACCGGCTCCGGGATGATGACGCGCCCCAATCCGACCGCCGACGACACCCGCGCCGACACCCTTCCCAGCGGCTTCGTCCGCTACGAGCATGACCTGGCGGACAGCCCGGCCACGCTCTACGCCGGGCTCGGTCACACCCAGCGTTTCCCGGATTACTGGGAGCTGTTCTCGCCCAACGCCGGGCCTGTCGGATCGGTGAACGCCTTCGATTCGATCAAACCCGAAAAAACCACCCAGCTCGATTTCGGCCTGCAATACAAAACCGAAGAACTCGACGCCTGGGCCTCGGGTTACATCGGGCAGGTACGCGACTACATCCTGTTCAACTACACGCCCGGAATGATGGGCATGACCTCCCAGGCCGAGAACATCGACGCGCGGATCATGGGTGGTGAACTCGGTGCGGCCTACAAGCTGACCAGCAACTGGAAGGCTGACGCAACCCTGGCCTACGCTTGGGGCAAGAACAGCAGTGACGGCAGCGCATTGCCACAAATGCCGCCGCTGGATGCGCGTTTCGGCTTGACCTACAGCGAAGACAACTGGAGCGCCGGCGCACTGTGGAGAGTGGTCGCCGCGCAAAACCGTATCGACCAGAACAAGGGCAACGTGGTCGGCAAGGACTTCGACAAAACAGCAGGCTTCGGCGTGTTCTCGCTCAACGGTGCCTACCGGATCAACAAAAACTGGAAGGTCAGTTCTGGTGTGGACAACCTGTTCGGCAAGGCTTACGCCGAGCATTTGAACCTGGCGGGGAACGCGGGTTTCGGCTACCCGGCCAATGACCCGCAAGCCATTAAAGAACCGGGGCGCACGCTCTGGACCAAAGTGGACATGAGCTTCTAACAAGAAAAGTCAAAAGATCGCAGCCAGCGGCTGCTCCTGCATGAACCGCATCTCCCGTAGCCACTACGTAGAAGCTGTGTAGGAGCTATGTAGGAGCTGTCGAGTGAAACGAGGCTGCGATCTTTTCAAGACAATTAATTCGCCAAAGCGGAGCACAACCCATGAAACAGCCCAAAGTGAATTTCTACAACCTGGCCTGGCGTTGGCATTTCTATGCCGGTCTGTTCGTCGCGCCCTTCATGGTGATGCTGGCGTTGACCGGCGTCATTTACCTGTTCAAACCCCAACTCGATCCGTTGATGTACGGCAGCCTGCTGAACGTTCCGGCCGGGCACCACACGGTGGCGGCCGACGACCTGCTCAAGCGGGTCAAAGAGGCGTATCCACAAGCAACGGTCCAGCAATACCTGCCGCCAATCAATGCAGAACGCAGCGCGCAATTTGTCGTCGTTAACGAAGACACCGAGCTCAACGTGTTCGTCGACCCCTATCACGGCGACATCCTTGGCGAGCAAGACGCCAAGATGAATCTGCAGGCCATCGCGCGGTCGATTCACGGCGAATTGATGATCGGCACCGTGGGGGATCGTCTGGTCGAACTGGCCGCCGGCTGGGGCATTGTACTGGTGGTCTCCGGCGTCTTTCTGTGGTGGCCGCGCGGGCAGGCAGCCGGCATTCTATGGCCGCGCTTGAGCAGTCGCGGCCGCGTACTGTGGCGCGATCTGCATGCCGTCACCGGCTTCTGGGGCGCCGCGTTTCTGTTGGTGATGTTGCTCAGTGGCATGACCTGGACCGGGTTCTGGGGCAAGCAATACGCGGGCGTGTGGAATGTCTTTCCGGATGCGATGTGGAATGACATGCCCAAGTCCGACGTCGAGGCTCGCAGCCTCAATACCGCCACGCGCCAGACCGTGCCTTGGGCGATGGAAAACACGCCGATGCCGATGTCCGGCGACCACGCCGAACACATGAACCACGCCGACGCGAAAGCCGGCCCTGCAGCACCCACCATCAGCTTGCAAGCGGTGCAGAACATCGCGGAGCAGCGCAAGGTCGAGCCGGGCTACAGCATCACGTTTCCGACCACTGCGACAGGCGTGTTCACCATCGCGGTGTTTGCCGACGACCCGCGAAACGACTCCACCCTGCATGTCGATCAATACACCGGCAACGTCCTCGCCGATGTGCGCTACGAGCATTACGGTACCGTGGCCCGCGCGACGGAAATCGGCGTGATGCTGCACGAAGGCAAAATGTTTGGGGTGTTCAACCAGATCATGGTGCTGCTGATCTGCCTGATGATTCTGCTCAGTGCCGTCAGTGGCGTGGTGATCTGGTGGAAGCGTCGTCCGCAGGGCAAATTCGGTGTGCCGCCACTGCGCCACGACCTGCCGAAATGGAAAACCGCGATGGTCATCATGTTTGCGCTGGCGGTGGCGTTCCCGCTGGTAGGTGCGTCGCTCTTGGTGGTGTGGATTTTGGATAAGGTGCTGTTTTCGCGCTTCAATCGGCAGACCGAATCGGCCTCCACGTCCTGACGCACGCTTCTCTCGAGAAGCGCAGGAGCAACGATCCCCTGTAGGAGCAAAGCTTGCTCGCGATTGCGGTGTGTCAGGTAATAACCCTGTGGTGGGTACGCCGTCATCGCGAGCAAGCTTTGCTCCCACAGAGAATGAGGGGGATACGAGTTCACTTTCTGCGCCCCAATCTGGCGCACCACTTCGCACCAGCGCGCCAGACGCGATCCTTCATAGTGCGCCGCCAGGCAGCGCAACCGCTCTAGTACGTCATTTCTCCGTCTTTCGCAGACCAGGCACAGCCCTTGCTAAAGACCCTTCAGAAGTCCGCATCTGCCAACCAAGAAAAATATCTAATGTTCATGGAGATCGCACAATGAAGCGTCGCAGCTTGATCAAGGCTTTCACACTATCGGCATCGATTGCCGCGATGGGCATGACCTGGACTGTCCAGGCCGCCGAAACCATCAAGGTCGGTATCCTGCACTCGTTGTCCGGCACCATGGCGATCTCTGAAACCTCCCTCAAAGACATGGCGTTGATGACCATCGACGAGATCAATGCCAAGGGCGGTGTGAACGGCAAGATGCTGGAGCCTGTGGTGGTCGACCCGGCGTCGAACTGGCCGTTGTTCGCCGAAAAAGGCCGGCAGCTGCTGACTCAGGACAAGGTTGCCGTGGTCTTTGGCTGCTGGACGTCGGTGTCGCGCAAATCGGTATTGCCAGTGTTCGAAGAGCTCAATGGCCTGCTCTTCTATCCCGTGCAATACGAGGGCGAAGAGATGTCGCCGAACGTGTTCTACACCGGCGCTGCACCGAACCAGCAGGCGATCCCGGCCGTGGAATACCTGATGAGCGAAGAAGGCGGCAGTGCCAAGCGCTACTTCCTGCTCGGCACCGACTACGTCTATCCACGTACCACCAACAAAATCCTGCGCTCGTTCCTGCATTCCAAAGGCGTGGCAGACAAGGACATTGAAGAGGTCTACACCCCGTTCGGCCACAGCGACTACCAGACCATCGTGGCCAACATCAAAAAATTCTCGGCCGGTGGCAAGACAGCCGTCATCTCCACGGTCAACGGCGACTCCAACGTGCCGTTCTATAAAGAACTCGCCAACCAGGGTTTGAAAGCCACCGATGTTCCGGTCGTGGCGTTCTCCGTCGGTGAAGAAGAGCTGCGCGGCATCGACACCAAACCCCTGGTAGGCAACCTGGCGGCGTGGAACTACTTCGAGTCGGTCCAGAACCCGGCGAACACCCAGTTCGTCGCCAACTGGAAAGCCTACGCCAAGAAACACAACCTGCCAGGCGCGGATAAAGCGGTGACCAACGACCCGATGGAAGCCACCTACGTCGGCATCCACATGTGGGCGCAAGCGGTAGAAAAAGCCAAGTCCACCGACGTCGACAAGGTTCGCGAAGCCCTCGCCGGCCAGACATTCGCCGCACCGTCCGGCTACACCCTGACCATGGACAAGACCAACCACCACCTGCACAAGCCCGTGATGATCGGCGAGATTCAGGCTGATGGTCAGTTCAACGTCGTGTGGCAGACCGAAGGCCCGATCCGTGCCGAACCGTGGAGCCCGTTCATTGCCGGCAACGACAAGAAGCCGGATTACGCGGTGAAGAGCAACTAAGCCACCCCGCACAGCCTGATCGTTCCTACGCTCTGCGTGGGAATGCAGCCAGGGACGCTCCGCGTCCCAAAAGCGGACACAGAGCGTCCGGTGAGGCATTCCCACGCCGAGCGTGGGAACGATCAATACGCAAGGCCAATGACATGCCCACTGCCCTTTACCGTCTAATCCTCGCACTCGCGCTCTTACTGCCGATGGCCGCGCATTCCGGCGATGCCGAAGACTTCGTCGCCGCCAATCCCGTGCAGCAGGCAAAGCTGCTCGAATCCTGGGCTGCGCAGCCCGACCCTGCCCGTATCGAACTGATCAACGCCCTGCAACAAGGCGCGCTAACTGTCGACGGACAAGTCAAAACCCTGCGCCTGAACAACCGCCTGCGGGGGCTGATCGACACCGCGCTGGCCAGTCACCAACTTCTCGCGGCCGACGCGAAAATCCGCCTCGTTGCCGCGCAGCAATTGCAGAAAAGTGCCAAACCGGCGCAGCTGAAGTTCCTAGACCAGCAACTCGCCGCCGAACAGGACGAGGGTGTTCACGCAGCTTTGAGTCTCGCACTGGCCAACCTGCAACTGGTGGACAGTGACCCGGCGGTGCGTCTCGCCGCCGTGCGCCTGCTCGGCGAAACCGGCGATCCGCTGGCTCGCACCCGCCTCGAAAGCCTGCTGGAGCCCGGCGTCGAAACCGATGCCACGGTGCGCACGGCAGCCGAAACCAGCCTGGCCCAGGTCAAACGCAAATTGCTGATCGGCGAGATCCTGGGGCAGGCCTTCAGCGGCATGTCCCTCGGTTCAATTCTGCTGCTGGCCGCACTTGGTCTGGCGATCACCTTCGGCCTGCTCGGCGTCATCAATATGGCCCACGGCGAGATGCTGATGCTGGGGGCTTACTCGACCTACGTTGTGCAGATGATGTTCCAGCGCTTCGCACCGCAGGCCATCGAGTTCTATCCTTTGATCGCATTGCCGGTGGCGTTCTTCGTCACGGCGGCCATCGGCATGGCGCTCGAACGCACGGTCATCCGTCACTTGTATGGCCGCCCGCTGGAGACCCTCCTCGCCACATGGGGCATCAGCCTGATGTTGATTCAACTCGTGCGATTACTGTTCGGCGCGCAGAACGTTGAAGTCGCCAACCCTGAGTGGCTTTCCGGCGGCATTCAAGTGCTGCCCAACCTGGTGCTGCCGTACAACCGCATCGTGATCATCGCGTTCGCGCTGTTCGTGGTGGTGCTGACCTGGCTGCTGCTGAACAAAACACGCCTGGGCCTGAACGTGCGTGCGGTCACTCAGAACCGCAACATGGCCGCGTGCTGCGGCGTGCCCACCGGACGCGTCGACATGCTCGCCTTCGGCCTCGGCTCAGGCATTGCAGGACTCGGTGGCGTAGCCCTCAGCCAGATCGGCAACGTCGGTCCCGACCTCGGCCAGAGCTACATCATCGACTCGTTCCTGGTGGTGGTGCTCGGGGGTGTCGGTCAGTTGGCCGGCAGTGTGCTGGCCGCTTTCGGGCTGGGTATCGCCAACAAGATTCTCGAACCGCAGATCGGTGCGGTGCTCGGCAAGATCCTGATCCTCGCGCTGATCATTCTGTTCATCCAGAAACGTCCGCAAGGTCTCTTTGCACTGAAAGGACGGGTGATCGACTGATGAACCAGCCCCTGCTCGTTACCGCGACAAAAAAAGCCGGCCCCAAAATAACGATCGCCGTTGGCGCGGTGATTCTCGTTCTGCTGCTGGCGTTGCCATTGCTCTCGCTGTTGCCACCTGACAGCACGCTGCACGTCTCCGCCTACACGCTGACACTGGTGGGCAAGATTCTTTGCTATGCCATCGTCGCCCTGGCGTTGGACCTGGTTTGGGGTTACGCGGGCCTGTTGTCCCTGGGGCACGGTCTGTTCTTCGCCCTCGGCGGCTACGCCATGGGCATGTACCTGATGCGCCAGGCCTCGGGGGATGGCTTGCCAGCGTTCATGACGTTCCTGTCCTGGACCGAATTGCCGTGGTACTGGACGGGCACCAGCAGCTTCCTCTGGTCGATGTGCCTGGTGGTGCTGGCGCCGGGACTGTTGGCGCTGGTGTTCGGTTTCTTCGCGTTCCGCTCGCGGATCAAGGGCGTGTATTTTTCGATCATGACCCAGGCCCTGACCTTCGCCGGCATGCTGCTGTTTTTTCGCAATGAAACCGGATTTGGCGGCAACAACGGCTTCACCAATTTCCGCACCATTCTGGGTTTTGGCATCACCGAGCCGAGCACTCGCGCCGTGCTGTTTGTTGCCACCGTGGTGTTGCTGGTGGTGAGCCTGTTCATCGGGTGGAGGCTGGCGCAAAGCAAGTTTGGCCGAGTGTTGACTGCGTTGCGCGATGCCGAAAATCGCCTGATGTTCTGTGGCTACGATCCGCGTGGTTTCAAGCTGTTTGTCTGGGTGTTGAGCGCAGTGTTGTGCGGCTTGGCCGGCGCCTTGTACGTACCGCAAGTCGGCATCATCAACCCGAGTGAAATGTCGCCAACCAACTCCATCGAGGCCGCCGTCTGGGTAGCGTTGGGCGGTCGCGGCACGTTGATCGGGCCCCTGCTGGGTGCCGGTGTGGTCAACGGCATGAAGAGCTGGTTCACCGTAGCGTTCCCGGAGTACTGGCTGTTCTTCCTCGGCGCGCTGTTCATCGTCGTGACCCTGTACCTGCCCAAAGGCGTGATCGGTCTGCTGAAGAAAAGGGGTGAACAATGAGAGTGACTGCGACGGCTGAATTCATGCTCGAACCGGCCTTCTTTCCCGTGGAGCCCAACAAGGATGCCGGCAGCAGCCGCGATGCCATCGGCCTCGGCCAACGTGCCGGCCCTGGCCTGGACACTCGCCACGGCACCATCCTGACCCTGGAGGACATCAGCGTCAGCTTTGACGGTTTCAAGGCGTTGAACAATCTGAACCTGTACATCGGCGTCGGTGAACTGCGCTGCATCATCGGCCCCAATGGCGCAGGCAAGACCACGCTGATGGACGTAATTACCGGCAAGACGCGCCCCAGTCATGGCAAGGCCTGGTTCGGCGAGACCCTCGACCTGACGCAGATGAGCGAAGTGCAAATCGCTCAGGCGGGCATTGGTCGCAAGTTCCAGAAGCCGACGGTATTCGAAGCCTTGAGCGTTTTTGAAAACCTGGAGCTGGCGCAGAAAACCGACAAATCGGTATGGGCCAGCCTTCGAGCGAGATTGAGTGGCGAACAGAAGGATCGCATCAGCGAGGTGCTGGAAACCATTCGCCTGACCAGCTCGGTCAATCGCCCGGCAGGCCTGCTGTCCCACGGTCAGAAGCAGTTCCTGGAGATCGGCATGTTGCTGATGCAGGACCCGCAACTGTTGCTGCTCGATGAGCCGGTGGCGGGTATGACCGACGCCGAAACCGAGTTCACCGCCGAACTGTTCAAACGTCTGGCCGGCAAACATTCGCTGATGGTCGTGGAGCACGACATGGGTTTTGTCGGCTCGATTGCCGACCACGTGACGGTGTTGCACCAGGGCAGCGTGCTGGCCGAAGGGTCGCTGGAGCAAGTGCAGGATAACGAGCGGGTGATCGAGGTGTACCTCGGTCGCTGAAATGATCATTCCCACGCTCCGCGTGGGAATGCATCCCGTGACGCTTCGCATCACATAACGGCGGACGCGGAGCGTCCATGGCGGCATTACCACGCAGAGCGTGGGAACGATCACTTTAGGAGAGTTGGAAATGCTGCAAGTCGACAAGCTGCATCAGTACTACGGCGGTAGCCACATCCTGCGCGGCCTGACGTTCGACGTGAAGGTGGGCGAGGTCACCTGCCTGCTCGGGCGCAACGGTGTCGGCAAGACCACCCTGCTCAAATGCCTGATGGGTTTGCTGCCCGCCAAAGAAGGCGCGGTGAATTGGGAAGGCAAGCCGATCACCACGTTCAAGCCGCATCAACGGGTGCATGCAGGCATCGCGTATGTGCCACAGGGGCGCGAGATTTTCGGACGCCTGACCGTGGAAGAAAATCTGCTGATGGGCCTGTCGCGTTTCCCGGGGTCCGAGGCCAGGGAAGTACCGCCCTTCATCTACGAACTGTTCCCGGTGTTGCTGCAAATGAAACAGCGGCGCGGCGGCGACTTGTCCGGTGGTCAGCAGCAACAGCTAGCCATCGGCCGGGCGCTGGCCAGCCGTCCGCGCCTGCTGATTCTTGATGAACCCACCGAAGGTATTCAGCCATCTGTGATCAAGGAAATTGGCGCGGTGATCAAAAAGCTCGCGGCCCGAGGTGACATGGCGATTTTGCTGGTGGAGCAATTCTACGATTTCGCCGCCGAACTGGCCGATCACTACCTGGTGATGTCCCGGGGCGAAATCGTGCAACAGGGTCGCGGCGAAAACATGGAAGCCGAGGGTGTCCGCGGCCTGGTCACGATCTAAGTCATTGCTCTCACACACGGCACCAATTTGCCGCACACCGACCCGCGTGGCGCGCCAATTTGGTGCGCATCGACCAGCCAACAACCGCCTTCTGCTTGAGAAACGGACGGCACAGCCTTTGCAAATGCCTTCATGACTTCTCACTAAGCACCGACCATGACTCTTCCTGATTCCGGCGCCTTGTTTACCCCCAGCTGGCACGCCGAGCTGGAACTGGGCTACGCCCGTTTCGGCGACAGTACGCGCCCGGTTCAGCGCCGACACAAAGGCCCGTTACGGGTGCAGAAACACCTGTATGCCGAAGGCCCCGAAGTGTGCCAGCACATCATCGTGCACCCGCCGGGCGGAATTGCCGGGGGCGATCGCCTGGACATCTCCGCCAGCGTCGGCCGCGATGCGTGGGCGCAAATCACCAGCCCCGGCGCGGCCAAGTGGTACCGCGCCGCCGGTCCCGCCTACCAGCAGCTGCAACTGAACGTGGCTGCTGGTGCGACTCTGGAATGGTTGCCCCAGGAGACGATCATTTTCAGTGCAGCGCAGGCAGAGCTCAGCACCGCCATTGACCTTGAAGGTGATGCCCGGTTGCTCTACTGGGACGTAGTGGCACTGGGTCGCCCGGCGAGCGGCGAGCGCTTTGACCTCGGGCATTTTCAGTCCCGGCTCAACATCCGCCGCGATGGCCAGTTGCTCTGGCACGAACGCCAGCGCATTGTCGGGGCTGATGGTTTGCTTGATTCGCCGATAGGGCTGGATGGCCAACCGGTGTTTGCGACGCTGCTGGTGACGGGCGAAATCGAAAGCGACTTGCTGGGGCAATGCCGCTCGCTGCCCCATGACGTGCGCGGCGATCTGACGCAATTGCCGGGGCTGCTGGTTGCGCGATGCCTGGCCAGTGAAGCGTTGTTGGCTCGCGGTTGGTTGATCGATTTATGGCGGTTGCTGCGCCCTGCCCTGCTCGGCCGGGAAGCCGTCCCACCCAGAATATGGAGCACCTGAAACACAATCCCCTGTAGGAGCTGCCGAAGGCTGCGATCTTTTGATCTTGATCTTGATCTTGATCTTGAACCGTACCGAAGAGAGCAAGATCAAAAAATCGCAGCCTCGTTTCACTCGACAGTTCTACACAGCTCCTGCACAGCTCCTGCACAGCGTAAGACGCAAAATTTTTTAAGCTGCCAACAATGGATTCCAAACGATGGACCTGACCCCACGTGAAAAAGACAAGCTGCTGATCTTCACCGCCGGCCTCGTGGCCGAGCGGCGTTTGGCTCGCGGCGTGAAACTTAATTACCCCGAAGCCATGGCCTACATCTCCGCGGCGTTGCTTGAGGGCGCCCGTGACGGTCGGACCGTGGCCGAGCTGATGCACTTCGGCACCACCCTGCTCACCCGTGAACAAGTGATGGAAGGCATCCCGGAAATGATCCCGGAAATCCAGGTCGAAGCGACCTTTCCCGACGGCACCAAACTGGTCACCGTCCATCAACCCATCGCCTGAGGAAGCGCCATGACTTACCGCATCCGCGATGCCTTGCACGCCGACCTGCCGGCGATCCGCGACATCTACAACGATGCCGTACTCAATACCACGGCCATCTGGAACGAGCAGGCCGTCGACCTGGGCAACCGCCAGGCCTGGTTCAGCGCGCGACAATCCCAGGGGTATCCCATCCTCGTAATCGTCGACGGTGATAACACCGTACTGGGCTACGCTTCATTCGGCGACTGGCGGCCGTTCGATGGCTTTCGCCACACGGTCGAACACTCGGTCTACGTACGCAGCGATCAGCGTGGCAATGGCCTCGGACCACAACTGATGACGGTGCTGATCGAACGCGCCAAAGGCTGTGACAAGCACATCATGGTTGCCGCTATCGAGAGTGGTAACGCCGCCTCTATTCGTTTGCACGAGCGAGCTGGTTTCATCACGACCGGGCAGATGCCTCAGGTCGGCACCAAGTTCGGTCGCTGGCTGGACCTGACTTTCATGCAACTGACCCTCAATCCTGGCGCGCCACCACCGCTCGCCCACAAGGAGTGACACCCGATGAATGCCGCCCAACTGCGTCGCGTCAATGTCGACAGTTTTGCGCACTACCGTCAGGGTCTGATTGACCTGCTGCTCGACGCGGTGGGTTATGGCGCCAGCGTTGGTTTCATGGCTGACCTGGACGCTACCCAGGCTCGCGCCTATTTCGATGACGTCCAGGACGACCTCAACAAAGGCAACGTGTTGCTCTGGGTGGTGGTCAAGGACGAGCAGGTTCAAGCAAGTGTGCAACTGTCCTTGTGCCAGAGAGCCAATGGACTGAACCGCGCGGAAGTGCAAAAGCTGCTGGTGCGTGAACACGCGCGTCGGCGCGGCCTGGGCCAGCAATTGATGAGCGCTCTGGAAACCGCAGCTCTTCAGCACAAGCGCGGCATGCTGCACCTCGACACCGAGGCCGGCTCACCCGCAGAGGATTTCTACAAAGCCCTGGGTTACACCCGCGCCGGCCAGATCCCCGACTTCGCCTGCGACCCGAGCGGCCAGTACAAACCGACTGCGCTCTACTACAAGATTCTGCAAGGAGCCCATTAATGATTCCCGGTGAATTCCAGATCCAGCCCGGCGATATCGAGCTCAATACTGGCCGTCGCACGGTCAGCCTGAAAGTGGCTAACAGCGGCGACCGGCCGATCCAGGTCGGCTCGCACTATCACTTTTTCGAAACCAACGATGCCCTGACATTTGACCGCGCCGCCAGCCGCGGCATGCGCCTGAATATCCCCGCCGGCACCGCCGTGCGCTTCGAGCCGGGGCAAAGCCGAGAGGTCGAGCTGGTGGACCTGGCCGGGCATCGCCGGGTGTTCGGGTTTGCCGGGCGGATCATGGGTGCCCTCGACTGACTGTGGCGAGGGGATTTATCCCCGTTCGGGTGCGAAGAACCCGCAATCTGGCGAATGCGTTATTGCAGAGAGATCGGAGTGCCAGGTTTTACGACCGCTGCGCGGCCGAACGGGGATAAATCCCCTCGCCACAATACATTTGTGCAAGGAATTACGATGAAGATTTCCCGTCAAGCCTACGCCGACATGTTCGGCCCCACCGTCGGCGACAAGGTCCGCCTGGCCGATACCGAACTTTGGATCGAAGTGGAAAAAGACTTCACCACCTACGGTGAAGAAGTGAAGTTCGGTGGCGGAAAAGTTATCCGCGACGGCCAGGGCCAGAGCCAATTGCTCGCCGCCGACGTGGTCGACACCGTGATCACCAACGCGCTGATCATCGACCATTGGGGCGTGGTCAAAGCCGACGTCGGCCTCAAGGACGGGCGCATTGCCGGGATCGGCAAGGCCGGCAATCCGGACGTACAGCCGAACGTCACCATTGCCATAGGCGCCAGCACCGAAGTGATTGCCGGCGAAGGCATGATCCTCACTGCGGGTGGCATCGACACCCACATTCACTTCATCTGCCCACAGCAGATCGAAGAAGCATTGATGAGCGGCGTCACCACCATGATCGGCGGCGGAACCGGTCCCGCCACCGGCACCAACGCCACCACTTGCACCTCAGGTCCTTGGCACCTGGCGCGCATGCTGCAAGCCGCCGATGCCTTCCCGATGAACATCGGCCTCACCGGCAAAGGCAACGCGAGCCTGCCGGAGCCGCTGATCGAGCAGGTCAAGGCCGGCGCCATTGGCCTGAAGTTGCACGAAGACTGGGGCACCACACCGGCGAGCATCGACAACTGCCTGAACGTTGCCGACCAATACGACGTGCAGGTGGCGATTCACACTGACACGCTCAATGAGTCGGGCTTTGTCGAAACCACTCTCGCCGCCTTCAAGGGGCGCACTATTCACACCTATCACACCGAAGGCGCCGGTGGCGGCCATGCGCCGGACATCATCAAAGCCTGCGGCTTCCCCAACGTTCTGCCAAGCTCGACCAACCCGACCCGGCCTTTCACCCGCAATACCATCGATGAACACCTCGACATGCTCATGGTCTGTCACCACCTGGACCCGAGTATTGCCGAAGACGTGGCCTTCGCCGAAAGCCGCATCCGCCGCGAAACCATTGCCGCCGAAGACATCCTGCACGACCTCGGCGCGTTCTCGATGATCAGCTCCGACAGCCAGGCCATGGGCCGTGTCGGCGAAGTCATCCTGCGTACCTGGCAGACCGCCGACAAGATGAAAAAGCAGCGTGGCCCACTGCCGGGTGACGGTGAAGGCAACGACAACTTCCGCGCCAAACGCTACATCGCCAAGTACACCATCAACCCCGCGATCACTCACGGTATCAGCCACGAAGTGGGCTCGGTCGAAGTAGGGAAATGGGCGGACCTGGTACTGTGGCGCCCGGCTTTTTTCGGGGTCAAACCCACGCTGATTCTCAAAGGCGGTGCCATTGCGGCCAGCCTCATGGGCGATGCCAACGCGTCGATCCCGACGCCGCAACCGGTGCACTACCGCCCGATGTTCGCCAGTTACGGCGGCTCGTTGCATGCCACCAGCCTGACCTTTATCAGCCAGGCGGCGCAGGCAGCAGGCTTGCCGGAAGCGTTGGGTTTGAAGAAGAAGATCGCCGTGGTCAAAGGCTGTCGCGACGTGCAGAAAACCGATCTGATTCACAACGATTACCTGCCGTCGATCGATGTCGACCCGCAGACTTATCAGGTGAAAGCCGATGGGGTTTTATTGTGGTGCGAGCCGGCCGAAACGCTGCCCATGGCGCAGCGTTATTTCCTGTTCTGACGACGCAAAAAAAGCCCCGAATGCGGCGTCGCATTCGGGGCTTGGCAAGTCATCAATCAAGTATCGGCCTGCACGGTGAAAGGCAGTTCAGTTCTCCGTAGGTTGGCACGCTCGGCAGCTCGCTTCGTCACCATTTTTTTCAGATCTTTTATCGCGGTGAACGCTACCATCTCATCTTCGTCCTTGAATTTTTCTTTGATGTCCTCGATATCCTTTTTGTAAGCATTTTCCAAATACTGGTCCCAGAACGGCTGATCCAGGATGCCTTCAATCAACAGATCACCCTGTTCTTGCGCCAGCACGTGCAGGCGGGCCGCCTCGATCATCTGGGGCGTAACGCCACTCATTTTCGGGAACCGCATGCCACGTGATTGCCACGGCAGGTCCAGGCTTTCCGCCAGATCCGTCATGAAAGCGAGTTGCACCTCCACTTCGTCGATCGTACCGCTCACGACGCCGCGAGCATCAACGCGTCTTGTGCGCTCGCCGTTCGCCTCTCTCTCGGCGATACGACGACGCACGATAGCGCCAATTTCGTCCAGTCGTGCCTTGCCTCTGGCCAAATCCACCAATTCCGTTTCGATAACATCCGGATGCGCCAGAGCATTGGCATCCATGATCAGTACCTTGACCCCTAACGCATTGAACAGCTGCGTCGCACCATCGGAACATTCAGTGACGACAACCGCTTCGGAGAATGCAATTTCGCGGAATGCAGCATCCTCATGCATCACCTCGAGCAATCGCCACAGTTTGGCTGTCAACTCAGAGCGATAGGCACCGCCTGCAATATCGAAGTCGGCCGATTCTGTCAGCAGGCGTATGACATTGAAAAACTGTTCCGAGCCGATCTCGTCTTCGAGTTCGTCCCAGATGATCAGCCTTTCCCTGAATACTGATTCCGGCATCCCTTGCGACCATTTGAGGCTGTCCAACAACCCTCGAGGTGGATAGGAACGCTCCGGATCCATACCGAGGGACTCGGCGTAGAACTTCAACTTCTCCAGAATCCTCGGCGGTATCCACTCGGGTTCACGGCTGACGATGGTTCGCGCCAGCAGCTCGGCACGGAATGAACCCGGCGCCACCTCCGGGATTTGCGTCAAAAAGTTGTACTCGAGGTTCAGATAGATATTCCGCGGGCGGGATTGGCCAAACAGCCCGACAGGCCATTGGTCGATGGAGCATGACTCGAGATTGAGAACCGCCAGGCGTGGCATCTGGCTGATGTCAGGCACGATACCTAATGGATTTTTGGCTAACATAAGCACCTCCAGGCGTTTCAACGCTCTGATACGCGCCACCGCCTGTTCAGTCAGCGTGATCTGGTTATTTTCCAGTCCCAGGTGAGTCAAATAGCGCAGATCGCCGACGACCGGCGGTAGTCGGTTCATCAGGTTATCGCTCAAATCGAGCGAGCGCAGACTGGGAAATTTTTCCAGAAACGAGCCTTGGCTACTGAGGAAGCTGGAGTCCCGCATGCTCAGGCTCGTGACATGGTCAAAATTGGCGGCCAATCCCGGGAAGGTTGCCAGATGCCGACCCACGCCAATGCTATCCAGCTCAAGACGCTGCGCACCGATGATGCCCGGGACCTCGATTCCGGCGGGTCCTGTCCTCTGCCAGCATTGCCTGATCAAGGTGTAGAGTCTGTCTCGCGAGTTCCACTCCAGGTCACCCAACGAGCTGAGACGGAGATGCATAGTCGGCGAGTTCACCCAGCGCCGCATCGTCTTGTTCAACTCGTTGAACTCGTCTTCCAGCGCCTTGATACGTGTCGCGGCTGCGTCGCCGAACTCAGTCAGCATCGACCTCATCTCCTCCACGGGCAGATTGGGATAGAGTGAGCCAAGCCGGCGCTCCAACATCGGCTGATCGACCAGCTGTCGATAGCCCTGCATACCGCCACGCAGACGCATCGTATCGGGGTCATACGCCGGTTTACGCAGCGGATGCTCATTCAACATTGGTTCGAATTGCTGCATATCCAGCGGTGAACGCCGCACGTCAGCTCTGAGCCGCTCTCCTTCAAAAATGTCATACCCGAGCGCCCTGCGTTCGTCATCCGGCAACGCATGCAACAGCGACGCAAAAAAGTCGTCGGAGCCGTGCAGATGTTGATCCTGATCGTCCCGCGCCTGATAACGGCCGTCTTCTTCAAGAACCAGCACTTTGCGAATCGGCGCGTCTTCCGCGCCGACGCTGGCGTGCAGCTTGCCGGTGTGGGAGTACTCACGGATTTCGATGCGCACGTCGTTCGACCAGCCGGGCAGTGTTGCCAGCGAAGCCAGTTCCAGTCGCCGCGTGTCATTGTTCTCGAGCCCCTCGAGATAAAGCCCTTCATAAGCGCGGCTGACCCGTACCTGGTGTTGGGCCTGTCGCAGTTGTTCACGCAAGCGCAAGGGTAAGGTCTGTTTTTGCGCCAGGTGTTCGAGATCGGACGGGGTGGCTTCTTCCAGCAGTCGAGCGGCGACAGCACTCGGCAACTGGGGGTACGCGTTGGTCAGCCGTTGCAGCTGCGCGCCATCGGCGAGGTCGTGCTGTTTGTACAGGGTCTCAAACAAGTCTTTTTGCTTGCGCGTCGCCTGGTTTGCCAACGTTTCTTTCAACGCCTGGATGCGCACTTCTTTTTGACTGGAAATGGATTGCCCCAGCAACTCATGAATCTCCCCTTCGTCGAGGGTCTCAATAATGCGCTGTGGCAGTTGCCCGGCGCGAACGTCGGCGCGGGTCAATTTGATTCGTTTCTCATTGGCCACATCCATGTTGCCGATGATATTTGACGTTCCTTTCAGCTCAGGGCCGTCGAAGACTTCCAGCGCGCGGGTTTCCGGCCAGCGAGGCAGGTCGGTCATGAGACGGGCGACCTGATCGAGCAAGCGTTCCGGGACCTGGTTCGCCAGAATCTGTTGGCCGACCTCACCCGCTTCGGCGTACAAACTGAAACGCTTGAGCGTATCGCTCAGCATGAGCGGTGGCGGTTCAAGCTCAACATGAGCCCGGCGCAATACGTCTTCGGAAACACCCGCCACGGTGCGAATATGCTCAAGTGTTTCATCCGGCCATTGCTCGACCGAAGCCCCCAGTCGTCGCAGCAGACGCGCCTTGCCCCACGCTAACGGCTCATCTACCTCGGTCTTCCAGCTCCCTGCGCCGTTATGCTCAACAATCGGTTGATAAGCTTCGGGCCGGGTTGGGTGTTGCAGACGGTGCTCCCCGGTTTCAGCGTCCTGGATGACCGCATAATGCTTGTCTTCCACTGGCAACAAACGCTGACCTTCATGCTGATAGAGGCCCAGGTCGTCCGCCTGGGCTTTTTCCGCTAACACCGCCGGGTGCTCGTAAGCGCTGAGGTCCGGGCTCCACAGCCGCTCCTGGCCGTTGACTTGCACGGGTTTCAATTGCTCAACGAAAGGCGAGGTCTTGACCGGCAGCACCTGTGCCGGTAACAGATGCCCCGCGCCCATCAATGCCAACTGGGCAAAATTAAGCAGCACACTGGTGAGGTGAGCCGAGGCCTCCTCCTTGTCACCTTCGCTCCAGTCCTCGATGCCCTCGGCCAGTTCCGCGAGCATTTGCCCCACCATGATCCCGAGCATCGCTTCACCGAGACCGGGCACCAACATCGCGCCGAAATTGAACACATTCCAGCCAATATCCAAAATGCTGGTCAGGCGTTTCCAACGGGTCATGGCGTCTTCATCACCGGTGGGTACGGCGATTTTACGGGCGTCGGCGATGGCCTTGTCTCGCCTCAGGCGAAACAGCGCCCCCCACAATTCACCTTCGATGACATTGGTAATGGGCTCGGCATTGGGGTTTTCGATGGCGGTTTCGCGCCACCATGGCCCCATGTCCAACGGCTTGCGCTGTTCCCAGGTGATCGTCTTGAGCCGTTCATTGGCGCGTGCGGCAAACTTGCCTTTGTCTTTCTGATCGACAAAACGGCTGAAAAACTCCTGATAGTCAGGTTCGCGAAGCTGGCTGATCAGCGTGGTCATGAACTCCGCCAACGAAGCGTATTCTTTCAGCGGGTGGTCCGGGTCGCCGGGGATATAAGCAATTAAAGTTCCGGTCAAACGCGTCTGGTTATAGATATCCTCATTTCTCAGGGCTTCTTCGATAACACCTTGCGGGCCGTTGGCAAAAAAGTTCTGCAGCAACTTGAACCGCTCGTAAATGTTCCCTGACAGTCCTGGCACTCGCCGAGACCAATCGGTCCAGAACTGCAACGTTGGCGGCGTTAATGTTTGTACGGCGGACTTTATTTCCGAGGGTTTACTGACGGCACTGAACAGTACAACGCCCTTGAGTTTGAAACCCATCACAGTCAAGTGATGGTTAAGCAATGGCCGCCCCGATAAACTGACCTCCCGTTTACCTTCCACTATCTCCTGAAGACGATCGTAGGCGTTCGCGCTGACATCACCTTTTAAACGGGCAATGAGCGCCGTCATTCGAAACGACGCTTTTTCACTGGCAATCGAGCGTGCCTGCAACGTGCTACGGGCGCCTTGATCCTGCGGCAGCAACAGCCCTTTGATATGGCTCTGATACTGCGCGCCAATATCCAGCTGCCGGGAGAGACTGGCAAATTGCTCTGCAGTGATGGCTGCAACACGGGTAGGAGCGCCTTGAGCGTCGTTGGCAAATACACCCGACCCGCTCCTGAAGTACCCGTTTTGCGTTTCCGCTTCTTCGAAGTTATGCAGAGCAGCCGCCAGCAATGTGCTGCGACGCAAGCGACTGGCGCCGGTATCCAGGCCGAAAATGAGCGTGTCCGGGGCATAGAGTTGCAGTGTCAGCGACTCAGGATCTTCGAGCGTCTTGAACTGTTCTTCGATGGCCTTGACCAGTAACGGTCGGGCAAAGGCCTCTATATCGTGTTGTAAATCACCCAGGACTTCATCCAGCACGCTTTTTGCTCGCCAGTGCTCATTGATCAACTCTTTCAAATGCTGGCGATCAATGGCCGATGCGCCGAGGTACCACTTCGGCATGTTGTCATCTGTATCCAGCAACGACTTCAGCATGGCAGGCGCGGCGTTTTTTACTGCGTCGGGAATGACCCGGGCCATTCGATGTTCGTGAATACTTTGTTCGACTTCCGCTGTAACCACAGCGTTCGCCGAATTGCTTCCTTGCAAATCAGACATGGTTAAAACCTTTCAATGAGTAATTCAGCCACCAGACTATTCAAACTTCCAAAAAACAAAAGCCTGATTAACTGTTCGATCATTGAATATTAAAAGCGCCCATCTTTCGAAAAACAAATGGATTGATATAGATCTATACCACCCCGAAAAGTGGTGCATATGCTGTCGGGTCGCAGAAGGTTTTTTTTCAGCTTAAAGGCGCTACCATGCGTCACATTCAGCCTGCACCAGGAAGCCAGTCATGCGCCTACCCGATTTCATCAGGCAACATGTGGAGCGTATCGTCGACGAGTGGGAAGCGTTCGCCCGGACGATCACCCCGGCAGCTGAACACATGGACAGTGTGGCTCTGCGTGATCACGCATCGGCGATCCTGCTGGCCGCTGCACGGGACATGACCACTGAACAGACGGCCAGCGGACAAGCCGCCAAGGCCAAGGGTGAAGGCCCGCAGAAAACTCCGAGCCTGGACGAAGCAGGCGCCAGCCATGGTGAACTGCGCCATACCGTAGGGTTTGATCTGGTGCAGATGACCAGTGAATTTCGCCACTTGCGAGCCTGTGTGATTCGCCTGTGGGTGGACAGCCTTGAATCTCCGGACATGGCGTGTTTCCAGGACATGATCCGCTTCAATGAAGCCATCGATGAAGCCCTCGCCGAATCCACCGCGGCCTACGCCGACCAGGTCAATCATTCACGAGACCTGTTCCTGGCGATCCTCGGCCATGACCTGCGCGCCCCCCTGCAAGCTGTGAGCATGTCCACCGAACTGCTGCTGCGCAAAGGCGGGCTTGAAGGCGATGCGCTGACGTGTGCGACCCATATCAAGCACGGTGCCCGCCACATGGCAGCGATGGTCAGCGACTTGCTGGAACTGGTGCGCAGCCGTTTGGGCAAGAGCCTGCCGATCGACCCTGCGCCCATGGATTTGGCCGACGCCGTCCATGCCGCCATTGCCCAAGCGTGCGCCGGTGACCCGGAATGCGATCCACTACTGCACGTTTCAGGAGACACCCATGGCCTCTGGGATGCCGGACGACTGGATCAGATGCTGCAAAACCTGATCGGCAATGCCTTGCAGCATGGCGCGAGCAAACGTGACGTGACGTTGACCCTGTCTGGCGAACCTGACGCAGTTCGCCTCACGGTGCATAACCTCGGCACGCCCATCCCGGAAGACGCCATCGGGACGATTTTCGACCCACTAGTGCGCAGTGCCGATGAAGAACTCGGCCAGCCGAGCACCAGCCTCGGCTTGGGCCTGTTTATCGTCAAGGAAGTGGTCAGCGCGCACAAAGGCACGATAGAAGTCAGTTCGAACGAGACTGACGGGACGCTGTTTACCGTGGTGTTGCCACGCGCCTGACTAGCAGTTCTGCTAGTTCCCTGCGCTAAACAAAAGGGTCAGACTCGGGGAGGTTGATTTAAAAACTTCCTCCCCAAGGATGGCTCCGACATGCCTGACTCACCCGCTCATAACCAAGCCCTTTCAGCACAGTCGCGCACGGTTCTGCTGGCTACCGACAGTCAACAGTCGGTAGTCGCTGAAGTCACTGGCGGCAAAACAGGTTCCATCGCTTATACCGCCTACGGCCGGCAATCTGCGCAGCAGGACATCGCGACGAGCCTCGGTTTTAACGGTGGGCTGCGCGAGACGCGCGTCGGCTGGTATTTGCTGGGCAATGGCTACCGGGCTTACAACCCGACGTTGATGCGCTTTCACAGCCCGGACAGTTGGAGCCCGTTTCGGGGAGGCGGGTTGAATGCGTATATGTATTGCGCGGGGGATCCGGTGAATTTTTCTGATCCGACGGGGCATGTCCGCCTTTTTCCAGGAATACCAAAGGCGGTAACCAGACCTGTTCGCAAAACCTTCGATTTTTTCTTTGGCGGTTCTTCGGTTACTGGCTCGAGAAGGTTGCCCTCTGCCGACCAAGCGACGAAACAGTTAGGAGGACTCCAAGGTACTGAAGGTGACGGAGTCGCCGGCGCTATTACTGGCGCAGGGGCTTTAATTGCCGGAGCGCCTTACCCACATCGAGGCGCTCCACGCGTAAGCTCCTACAATTATGGGCTTCAGGATCCTATTGGATACGTTGAAGGAGCTGCGGCAGGTGGATTGACCTTAGCCACAATAGGGGGACCTCGAAGGGCGTCGCTAGGGGGAATGGGAATACCATCAAGCACACCGTCTGGAAGAAGACATTCAATGGATGGTGGCATGTTTAGAGAAGGCAATAACTATTTCACACAGCACACAGACAGGTTCGGGAACGTAACTCGACGCCCTCGAGAACCGGTTCGGGGTGGGGGTGGGGGTGGGGGTGGGGGTGATCGTGCAATACCTAACGCATACACCCCAACCCCGATTAGACCGACGCCGGCGCCGGCGCCCCCCCCAAGAAGAACATTTCCAAATGGCGCTAGATGGCTAAATGGCGCACATATAGATAACTACCGGCCACCAACCCTCCGTGAATTCGCGCAGCAACAATTAGATGCTGCGTGGATCAGGCGTAATCAGGGCCGATAAATCATAGATCCCCGATGCATATAAAAACGTGATTACTCAACAACCAACCGCCCCAACCGCTGCTTCAACATCCGGTTCTCCGCCCTCAGCTGCTGGACCTCTTCAAGCAGGTCCAGCGCCAGGGCGACGCCTTCCCATTCCAGCTCAAGATCGCGCCGCAACTTGGCGGCGCGCTTGGCCAGTGCCAGTTCGTAATCGTTGAAACGCCAGTCCTTGGGCTGCTTGCCCTGAGGTTCGAGGATGCCGTGTTCGACGATTTCGATCACGTACACGTCCGATAAATCAGTCGCCTCGCAGAATTCGGCCAGGTCCAGGTGAACGATCAGGGGTGTGCTCATGACGGGCTACTCCGATTCTGGATTCAGAAGTTCTCTCTAGGGTTGAACGCGGCTTTCTCGGCCAGTTCCTGCCACAGCGCCTTGACCTCGTCACTGGCCGTTTTCGGCATTACCGCCTTGAGCTGCACGAACAGGTAACCGCGTTCGCCGGCCTTGTTCATCAAGCCGTGGCCCTTGGCGCGCATACGCTGACCGTTCTGACTGCCGGCCGGGACCTTGAGGTTGATCTTGCCGGTCAGGGTCGGCACCGCGACTTCCGTCCCCAGCGCCAGCTCCCATGGGGCCAGAGGCAAGGTGATGATCAGATTCTCGCCTTCAACATCGTATTTCGGGTGCGGTGCAAAACGGATGATCAGGTACAGATCGCCATTGGCGCCACCACCCACACCCGGAGCCCCTTGGCCCTTGAGGCGGATGCGCTCGCCGTCGGTCACACCCGCCGGAATTTTCACGTTCAGGCTTTTACTGGTATTGCTGACATGCTGCCCGGCAGCGTTGTACTGCGGGACCTGGAAGCTGACCTTCTTCGATTCGTTCGAGAGGGTCTCTTCCAGAAAAACCGGTAATTCCATTTCCACGTCTTGCCCTCGACGCCCGGCGCTACGGCCCGACTGTCCACCCCCAAAACCAGGACCACGGTTGCCGAAGATCGAACTGAAGAAGTCCGAAAAATCGCCCGTGTCCTGACCACCACCGAAACCGCCCGCACCACGCCCCTGCCAACCTGGCGGGCCCTGGAACGGTTGGCCGTGCTGGCCGTATTTGCGCAAATCGTCGTATTCGGCGCGCTTGTCGGCACTTTTCAGCGCTTCATAGGCTTCCGAGGCGTCCTTGAACTTTTCCTCGGCATCCTTTTCCTTGCTGACGTCCGGGTGGTATTTGCGCGCAAGCTTGCGATAGGCGGCTTTGATCGCCTTATCGTCCGCCGTCGGCTCCACACCGAGAATCTTGTAATAGTCTTTGAAGTCCATCTAAGGATCACCATCCGTTATCAAAATCGTTCAGCCACCTGCAGCATGCGCTGCCAGGCCCAATGCAGACAAGTTTGGGGCGAAGGATAGTCTTTCAAGGCGCTATTAGCCGAGATTTAGCGGATAGTCGGCCTTCGAATCTGTGCCGCACTGACATACACTGCGCGGCCGTTTTTTAACCGGAACCTGAAAGACATGAAAAACGCATCTCCAGCTCGTGCCTGTGGTATCGACTTTGGCACGTCCAACTCCACCGTCGGCTGGATTCGCCCCGGCATGGAAACGCTGATCGCGCTGGAGGATGACAAGATCACCCTGCCGTCGGTGGTGTTCTTCAATATGGAAGAGCGTCGCCCGGTATACGGCCGCCTGGCGCTGCACGAGTACCTGGAAGGCTACGAAGGTCGCCTGATGCGCTCGCTCAAGAGCCTGCTGGGCTCCAAGTTGATCAAGCACGACACCAGCGTCCTCGGCACCGCGATGCCCTTCAAGGACCTGCTCGGGCTGTTCATCGGCCAGCTGAAGAAGCGCGCCGAAGCCGCCGCCGGGCGTGAGTTCGAAGAAGTGGTGCTGGGTCGTCCGGTGTTCTTTGTCGATGACGATGAAATGGCTGACCAGGAAGCGGAAAACACCCTGGTGGACGTGGCCCGCGCCATTGGCTTCAAGGATGTGTCGTTCCAGTACGAACCGATTGCCGCGGCGTTCGACTATGAGTCGACCATCGAAAAGGAAGAGCTGGTGCTGATCGTCGACATTGGCGGTGGTACGTCCGACTTCTCGCTGGTGCGCCTGTCGCCGGATCGCCGGGCCAATGACAACCGTCACGATGACATCCTCGCCACCGGCGGCGTGCACATCGGCGGTACCGATTTCGACAAGCAGCTGAGCCTGCAAGGCCTGATGCCGCTGTTCGGCTACGGCAGCCGCATGAAGAGTGGTGCGTACATGCCCACCAGCCACCACATGAACCTGGCGACCTGGCACACCATCAACTCGGTGTACTCGCAGAAGTCGACCCTGGCCCTGGGCAGCATGCGTTACGACATCGAGGACACCGGTGGCATCGACCGTCTGTTCAAGCTGATCGATCAGCGCGCCGGTCACTGGCTGGCCATGGAAGTGGAAGAAACCAAGATCCAGCTCACCCGCGCCGACAGCCGCCATGTTCCGCTGGACCGTATCGAGCCTGGGTTGAGCGTGGAGTTGAGTCGGGCGCTGTTCGAGTCCGCCATCGAGGCGTTGCTGGAGCGTGTGCGCAACAGCGTGACCAAGATGCTGAACGACGCGAACGTGCGGGTTGATCAGGTGGACACGGTGTTCTTTACCGGTGGTTCGAGCGGAATTCCGGCATTGCGTAACAGCGTTTCAGACATGTTGCCAAATGCACGGCATGTGGAAGGGAATATCTTTGGCAGCATCGGTAGCGGGCTGGCCATTGAGGCCAGCAAGCGCTACGGCACGATGGACTGATACCCATGATCGTTCCCACGCTCTGCGTGGGAACGCCGCCATGGACGCTCTGCGTCTGAAGCTGCAACGCGGAGCGTCACGGGATGCATTCCCACGCAGAGCGTGGGAACGATCATCCGTCTGATCAAACCATCCCCACCTGCTTCAACTCGCTCTTCAGATACGCGTAATAAATCGGCCCCGCCACCACCCCCGGCAGGCCGAACGCGGCCTCGAACACCAGCATTGCCAGCAGCAACTCCCACGACTTGGCACTGATCTGCCCGCCGACGATGCGCGCGTTGAGAAAGTATTCGAGCTTGTGGATAAAAATCAGATAACCCAGCGCCGCCACGGCGACCCAGATCGACAGTGACAAGCCGACGATGGTGATCAGCGTGTTCGACATCAGGTTGCCGATCACCGGCAACAAGCCGAGCAAGAAGGTCAACACGATCAGGGTCTTGGTCAGCGGTAACTTGATGCCGAACATCGGCAGGATCACCGCCAGGAAAATCCCGGTAAAGAATGTGTTGAGCAGGGAAATCTTGATCTGGGCAAACACGATATTGCGAAAGGCCTGGACCAGCAGGTGCAAACGATCGAACAGCGCGGCGGCCAGTGGTTTGCGTTTGGTCACGTCCGGCACACGCTGCAACGCGATGATCGCGCCCAGCACCATGCCGATGAGCAACGTCACGAACATGTGCGCCGCGTCCTTGCCGACGAGCTGCAGGTCGCTGAGGTGCTTGCTCATCCACTCGCCAATGGCAACCCGGAATTCGGCGGCACTGGCCGGCAGGTAGGCGTCGATGAACGGTGGCAATTGCCCTCGCGCCCGGTCGACCACATGCATGAATTTGTCGAGGGAGGCACCGGGATTCTCCGCTTCGTGCAACAGGAAACTGATCGCCCCGGCGAAAATCAGCGCCAGCACGCTCACCACCAAGGTGCCCAGCAAGGCGACCGCCAGCCAGCGAGCTCGCCGGCCTTCGATCAGACGTTGCAGCTGCGGGGTGAGCATGTTGACCAGTTCGAACACCAGCAATCCGGCCAGCAGGCTCGGCAGCAACCGCAGAGGAATCACCAACAGCAAACCACCAAAAATGATGACCCAACTGATAAGCAGCAAGACATGGCGTTGAGAAAACGTTGGCATACAGCCTCAAAACGAACGGCGTAAAAGGATGGGCAGTCTGCCAGCGTTCGGATGGCAGCACTAGGGAATGTGTAGGGCGACCTTGGTCGGAGACTCCAAAGATCTGCAGTGTCCTTGCCGACCTCATCGCGAGCAGGCTCGCTTGTATGGTAGGACTTGAAGGGAGGAGGAGGGACAAGGCTCGATTCTGACTGTTGACGCAGTACAGACCGTGGGAGATTTCGCCCCTCCTCCTTTCACCCAAG
>Ga0160470_100170_pt1 | contig 58980 bp, 51 predicted proteins | sample HID1973I_E11MG_FD_108214 | JGI IMG/M metagenome (GOLD analysis project Ga0160470, IMG submission 108214) | Enriched mosquito-associated microbial communities from UW Madison campus, WI, USA - HID1973I_E11 MG | ecosystem: Host-associated > Arthropoda: Insects > Digestive system > Unclassified ... | reverse complement strand
AGCGCGCATATTGCATTCGCTCCGAGGAATACCATGGCCCGCGTAACCGTTGAAGACTGCCTGAACCACGTGGAAAACCGCTTTGAGCTGGTCATGCTGTCCACCAAGCGTGCCCGTCAACTGGCCACCGGCGGCAAAGAGCCACTGGTCCAGTGGGCAACCGACAAGCCTACCGTTGTAGCCCTGCGTGAAATCGCTGCAGGCCTGATGAGCTACGCGTTCATCGCCAACGCTGAAATCGTCGAAGACGAACCGCTGTTCGCAGCGTTCGAGGACGAGTCCAACGAGGCCGTCTAAGCCTATGCCTGGTCGACGTAGCACGGCGCGGGGTCACAGCGAACGGCAGGAGTCATCATGCCGAGCATAGACGCCCTCGCCGATCGCTTATCGACCTACCTCGGCAAGGACCAGGTGAACCTGGTCCGCCGAGCGTATTTCTACGCCGAACAAGCCCACGACGGCCAGCGCCGCCGCAGTGGTGAGGCGTACGTTACGCACCCACTCGCGGTTGCGAATATTCTTGCCGACATGCATATGGACCATCAGAGCCTGATGGCGGCCATGCTGCATGACGTGATCGAAGACACCGGTATTGCCAAGGAAGCGCTTCAAGCGCAATTCGGCGAAACCGTGGCCGAACTGGTCGATGGGGTCAGCAAACTGACCCAGATGAACTTCGAGACCAAGGCCGAAGCCCAGGCTGAAAACTTCCAGAAAATGGCGATGGCCATGGCGCGCGATATTCGCGTGATCCTGGTGAAACTCGCCGACCGCCTCCACAACATGCGCACTCTGGAAGTCCTGTCCGGCGAAAAACGCCGCCGGATTGCGAAAGAAACCCTCGAAATCTATGCACCCATCGCCAACCGGCTGGGCATGCACGCCATCCGCATAGAATTCGAAGACCTGGGTTTCAAAGCGATGCACCCGATGCGTTCCGCGCGGATCTACCAGGCCGTCAAGCGCGCCCGGGGCAACCGCAAGGAAATCGTCAACAAGATCGAAGAGTCCTTGAGCCACTGCCTGGCCATCGACGAGATCCAGGGCGAAGTCAGCGGTCGCCAGAAACACCTCTACGGCATCTACAAGAAAATGCGCGGCAAGCGTCGGGCCTTCAACGAGATCATGGACGTCTATGCGTTCCGGATCATCGTCGACAAAGTCGATACCTGCTATCGCGTGCTAGGCGCTGTACATAATTTGTACAAACCGTTGCCAGGGCGATTCAAGGACTACATCGCAATCCCCAAGGCCAACGGCTATCAATCGCTGCACACCACGCTGTTCGGCATGCACGGTGTTCCGATCGAGATTCAGATCCGCACCCGCGAAATGGAAGAGATGGCCAACAACGGCATCGCGGCTCATTGGCTGTATAAATCCAGCGGCGACGAGCAGCCAAAAGGCACTCACGCCCGCGCCCGCCAGTGGGTCAAAGGCGTGCTGGAGATGCAGCAACGGGCCGGCAACTCGCTGGAATTCATCGAAAGCGTCAAGATCGACCTGTTCCCGGACGAAGTCTACGTCTTCACGCCAAAAGGCCGGATCATGGAGCTGCCAAAAGGCTCCACGGCGGTCGACTTCGCGTACGCGGTGCACACCGACGTCGGTAATAGCTGCATTGCCTGTCGGATCAACCGTCGCCTCGCACCGCTGTCCGAACCGCTGCAAAGCGGCTCCACGGTCGAGATCGTCAGCGCCCCTGGCGCACGACCGAATCCGGCATGGCTCAACTTCGTGGTCACCGGCAAGGCCCGTACCCACATTCGTCACGCGCTGAAACTGCAACGTCGCTCAGAATCCATCAGCCTGGGCGAACGCCTGCTGAACAAGGTCCTCAACGGTTTCGACAGTTCGCTGGAAAAAATTCCGGGCGAGCGCGTCAAGGCGATGCTGGCCGAGTACCGACTCGAACTGATCGAAGACCTTCTGGAAGACATCGGCCTGGGCAACCGGATGGCCTACGTGGTCGCGCGCCGCTTGCTCGGCGAAGGCGAACAGTTGCCGAGTGCGGAAGGCCCACTGGCCATTCGGGGTACCGAAGGGCTGGTGCTCAGCTACGCCAAGTGTTGCACACCGATCCCGGGCGACCCGATTGTCGGCCACCTGTCCGCAGGCAAGGGCATGGTTGTGCACCTGGACAACTGCCGCAACATCAGCGAAATCCGCCACAACCCGGAAAAATGCATCCAGCTCTCCTGGGCCAAGGATGTCACCGGCGAATTCAACGTCGAGCTGCGCGTCGAGCTGGAACACCAACGCGGCCTGATCGCTCTGCTCGCCAGCAGCGTCAACGCGGCCGATGGCAATATTGAAAAAATCAGCATGGACGAACGCGACGGTCGTATCAGCGTGGTCCAACTGGTGGTCAGCGTGCACGACCGCGTGCATCTGGCCCGCGTAATCAAGAAACTGCGCGCGTTGACCGGGGTGATTCGCATCACCCGCATGCGCGCATAGCCCACCCATTACAAGGAGTCATTCATGACCAAGACTGTTATCACCAGCGACAAGGCCCCGGCCGCCATCGGCACTTACTCCCAGGCGATCAAGGCTGGCAACACCGTCTACATGTCCGGTCAAATCCCTCTGGACCCAAAAACCATGGAACTGGTTGAAGGCTTCGAAGCCCAGACCGTTCAGGTATTCGAGAACCTGAAGTCCGTGGCTGAAGCAGCCGGCGGCTCCTTCAAGGACATCGTCAAACTGAACATCTTCCTCACCGACCTGAGCCACTTCGCCAAGGTCAACGAGATCATGGGCAAGTACTTTGAACAGCCTTACCCTGCTCGCGCCGCCATCGGTGTGGCCGCCCTGCCAAAGGGTTCGCAGGTTGAAATGGATGCCATTCTGGTCATCGAGTAATGCGTCCGGCGCAGCCCTAAGGGTTGCGCCGTCTTCGTTCTGAAAGGATTTCACAATGCGCCACGCGCTAGCTCTCTCGCTGGTCGCCCTACTCTTGGGCGGATGTGCCAGCAACCCTGCCGACCGTGACGTCAGCGGCACCTGGATCAATCAGGTGGCAATCGACGCAGCCTCCAAAGGCACTCCTCTGCGTGAAGCGCTCCAGGCTTATGGCCCGAACCTGGAATGGGACGTCAATACCAAGGCCCTGCAGGCCCGCTACACCAACGGTTTCGAAAACGTCGAAGGCAAGCTGCTGGGCGAAGAGTCCGGCGCCTGGAAAGTCGACTTTTATGGCAGTTCTGCCAGCGAGCTCAAGCGTGATGGCAAGCAAATGACCCAGGCGGCCAGCGACAATGAGCCCGAGCAGGTTTTCGACCGCGCAGTGATCCCTGTGCCGGAAGGCGCACCGATGGGCGCCAGCTTTGAACGCGCACTGTATTCGGCCTACATGGGCGGTAGCTGGAAAGTGCTCAGCGGCCCCGGTGAAGGCAATACCGTACAGTTCCAGGCCGATGGCCAGGTTGCCGGACTGCCCGGCGCCGATCGCTACGCCCTGTGTCTGGCGGGAGATTGCGCTTCGATGAGCGGCGGCAACGACAATATGTGGCTGCAACTGAACGGCCAGGGCAACACCTGGATCTTTGCGCGCAAGGGCAAGGAGCTGGAGATTTTCCAGGCTAGCAATACCGCGCGGGAAGACGAAATGCCCCAGTTCACGCCGGGCGATCGCAAATGGTTGCTGGAAAAGCAGTAACCCGGGTTTGAGTCCGACCGATATCCCTGTGGGAGCGGGCTTGGTCTGGGCGGAATGCCGCCCAGACCAAGCCCGCTCCCACAGTTGTCTGTGTGTTACTGGATTTCAGCTGCGGCCTTCAAGAATGGCGGCGTAACCTTCACGATAGCTTGGGTACTTTGGCTCCCACCCCAAGGCCTTCGCCCGCGCATTACTGCACTGCTTACTACCAGTGCGACGCACGCTCTCCTCCTCGTTCCACTCAGTTACACCCAGATACTCACGCAACCAGCCCACCACTTCCGCCAGCGGTGCAGGCGCATCGTCCACACCAATGTAAACATCATCCAGCGCCACACCACGGCTATTCGCGTCCAGCAAGTACGCCAGCAGCCCCGCAGCGTCATCCGCATGAATACGATTGCCGTACAACGGTGGATCGACTGCCACGCGATAACCGCGACGAACCTGAGTCAGCAACCATTCGCGGCCCGGACCGTAAATGCCCGTCAGGCGCACGATGCTCGCGGGGATACCGCTTTGCAACGCTACTTGTTCTGCCTCCAGCATCAATCGGCCCGAATAGCCCGTTGCAAGGGTCGGCGAAGTCTCGTCGACCCACTCACCGTCCTGCTGCCCATACACACTGCTGCTGGACACAAACAGCAGCCGATCAGGCACCTGACCATAGTCGTTCAGCCACTCCAGCACATGCTGCAAACCCTGCACATAAGCCGCGCGGTAACCGGCTTCATCGTGATCGGTGGCCGCCGCGCAATACACCAGGTAATCCACCGCACCCACCGGCCAGGTCTCAGGGCAGTCTTCATTGAACAAGTCGCCGGCAATACCGACTACACCCTCCGGCAAGCGTGAAACATCACGTCGCAGGCCATGAACCTGCCACCCTTTTGCCAGTAATTGCTTGGCCAAACGGCTGCCAACATCGCCGCAACCGGCAATCAAAACAGAAGGCGCGGACATCAGAAAACTCCTCTCGCAAAGGCACAGACTAGCGTCGACAAAGGACGAGCGGCTAGCAATGAAGGAAAAAAAGATACTCTATTACTTTTGTTAACAAGAATTACTTGCAATAATGCCCGCCACTTTTGTTCTCGGCCTTGCGAGGCCTGGAAGAACATTTACCGTCTTTTTCTCTCAGGTCCGGCCAGCATGACACGCAATCAATCCCCCGCTTCGCCAACCAAACGACCTCGCGCCTGGAGCGCTGTGGCTGCCTTGCTGCTCAGCGTGATGCTGGCGCCGACCGCCGCATTCGCCGACACACAGGCACCTGCTACACCGGCTGCTGCTGAAGCTCCAGCACCGGCTGATCACGCTGCCCCTGCGGTGACGCCGGTTGCAACGGACCCGGCCCAGGCCGTCGACACCAACGCCGAAGACATGCCGGAAGTACTCGAAGCTGACAACACCCTGGGCATGGCCCATGACCTGTCGCCTTGGGGCATGTACCAGAACGCCGACATCATCGTGAAAATCGTGATGATTGGTCTGGCCATCGCGTCGATCATCACCTGGACGATCTGGATCGCCAAGGGCTTTGAGCTGATGGGCGCCAAGCGTCGTCTGCGCACTGAGATCGTCCACCTGAAAAAAGCCACCACCCTTAGAGAAGCCAGCGCAACAGCTACCAAGCCAGGCACACTCGCCAACGTGCTGGTGCACGACGCCCTGGAAGAGATGCGCCTCTCGGTCAACAGCCGCGAAAAAGAAGGCATCAAGGAACGCGTCGCTTTCCGCCTTGAGCGCCTGGTTGCAGCCTGCGGTCGCAACATGAGCAGCGGCACCGGCGTTCTCGCAACCATCGGTTCGACCGCGCCGTTCGTGGGCCTGTTCGGTACCGTGTGGGGCATCATGAACAGCTTTATCGGCATCGCCAAAACCCAGACCACCAACCTGGCAGTCGTGGCACCCGGCATCGCCGAAGCCCTGCTGGCAACTGCCCTGGGTCTGGTGGCCGCGATCCCGGCCGTTGTGATCTACAACGTCTTTGCCCGCTCCATTGCCGGTTACAAGGCGCAAGTGTCCGATGCCTCGGCCGAAGTCCTGCTGCTGGTCAGCCGTGACCTCGATCACCTGCCGACCACCGAGCGCTCTGCGCAACCCCACGTGGTCAAAGTAGGGTAATCAGCCATGGGCTTGCATTTGAAAGAAGGCGCAGACGACGATCTCGCCGAGAACCACGAAATCAACGTCACGCCGTTCATCGACGTGATGCTGGTACTGCTGATCATCTTCATGGTGGCCGCACCGTTGGCAACCGTGGACATCAAGGTTGACCTGCCGGCCTCGAGCGCCAAACCGGCGCCGCGGCCAGAGAAGCCGGTGTTCCTCAGCGTAAAAGCTGATCAGCGTCTGTTCCTTGGTGAAGACGAAGTGAAAGCCGAATCACTCGGTGCCACGCTGGACGCCAAGACCCAAGGCAAGAAAGACACGACGATCTTCTTCCAGGCCGATAAAGGCGTGGACTACGGCGACCTGATGAGCGTGATGGATGCGCTGCGTGCTGCCGGTTACCTGAAGGTTGGTCTGGTCGGACTCGAGACGGCAGCCAAAAAATGATCACGACGCGCCATAAGCTGACGCGTTACAGCGGGAGCCTGGCCGTGGTGCTGGGCGTCCATGCGCTGGCCATTGCGCTGGCGCTGAACTGGACCGCGCGCCCACCGATCGAGTTGCCACCGCAGGCAATGATGGTCGAGCTGGCGCCCGTTCCAGCCCCGCCACCACCGGCACCGCCGAAGGTGGTAACGCCGCCACAGCCACCTGCACCGGTGGAAGAACTGCCGTTGCCGAAACTCGCTGAAGCGCCGAAACCGACGATCTCCGTACCGAAACCGGTCAAACCCAAGCCAAAGCCTCAACCGCCCAAGCCTGTGGAGAAAAAACCGGAGCCGCCGAAAGAGAAGCCATCGGAAGAGAAGCCAAGCGACGCGCAACCGACCCAGGCTCCGACGGACAAATCCGCTCAACCGGCACCCGGCCCATCGCCCGCGCAACAAGCGGCGAAAGCCAGCTGGCAAGGCACCCTGCTCGCTCACTTGGCCAAGTACAAAAAGTACCCGGCCAGTGCGCAGGCACGGGGCAAGGAAGGCATGAACCGTCTGCGCTTCGTGGTCGATGCTGAAGGCAACGTGCTGTCGTTCGAACTCGTGGGCGGTTCCGGCAATGCCGATCTGGACCGGGCGACCATGGAAATGATCCGCCGCGCCCAGCCGCTGCCCAAGCCACCGGCCGACATGCTGAACAACGGCTCCATCGAAATCGTTGCACCGTTTGTTTATTCGCTGGAGAAACGCCGGCGTTAAAACATTGCCCCTATAGGAGCCGAGCTTGCTCGCGAAGAGGCCATCACATTCAACCTCTTCGTTGATTGTGCCACCGCTATCGCGAGCAAGCTCGGCTCCCACAGGTGATTCAACAGGTCATGCACCAGCCATAAAGGCACCGAAAGGTGCCTTTTGCGTATCCGCCACCCCCAAACCGCATTGCCCTGTGTCACTCAACACTCCCAGTCTGATAACGTGCGTCTATCGATTGCAGCCGTTATGCTTGGCTCGCAACTTCATGGACGCTCGCTATGACTCTCACAGAATTACGCTACATCGTTACCCTCGCCCAAGAGCAGCATTTCGGCCATGCGGCCGAGCGTTGCCACGTCAGTCAACCGACCCTGTCGGTGGGCGTGAAAAAGCTTGAAGACGAACTCGGTGTGCTGATTTTCGAGCGCAGCAAGAGCGCCGTGCGCCTGACGCCGGTCGGCGAAGGCATTGTTGCCCAGGCACAAAAAGTCCTGGAGCAAGCCCAGGGCATCCGTGAACTGGCCCAGGCCGGCAAGAACCAGCTGACCGCCCCGCTGAAAGTCGGCGCGATCTACACCGTCGGCCCGTACCTGTTCCCGCACCTGATCCCACAACTGCACCGGGTCGCCCCGCAGATGCCGTTGTACATCGAAGAAAACTTCACCCACATCCTGCGCGACAAGCTACGCAACGGCGAGCTCGACGCGATCATCATCGCTTTGCCGTTCAACGAAGCCGACGTGCTGACGTTGCAGCTCTATGACGAGCCGTTCTACGTCCTGATGCCGGCCCAACATTCGTGGACACAGAAAGAGTCCATCGACGCCAGCCTGCTCAACGACAAGAGCCTGCTGCTGCTCGGCGAAGGTCACTGCTTCCGCGATCAGGTGCTGGAAGCCTGCCCGACCCTGGCCAACGGCAAGGACGGCGCCAAGCACACCACAGTGGAATCCAGTTCGCTGGAAACCATTCGCCACATGGTTGCGTCGGGTCTCGGGATTTCGATCCTGCCGCTCTCGGCCGTAGACAGTCATCACTACGCCCCGGGCGTGCTCGAAGTTCGCCCGCTCACGCCGCCAGTACCCTTCCGCACCGTGGCCATCGCCTGGCGCGCCAGCTTTCCGCGTCCGAAGGCCATTGAAATCCTCGCCGACTCGATTCGCCTGTGCTCGGTGGCCAAGCCGCCAGCGCCGGTGGTTGCCGGTTAAGTTGCGGCCATGACCGAGTTGTCTCAAGTGTCGGTGACGGCACTCAAGGGTGTCGGCGAAGCCATGGCCGAGAAGCTGGCCAAGGTCGGCCTGGAGAATCTCCAGGACGTGCTGTTCCACCTGCCGTTGCGTTATCAGGACCGCACACGCGTGGTCCCCATCGGTCATTTGCGGCCGGGCCAGGATGCCGTGATCGAAGGCACCGTCAGCGGCGCCGACGTGGTCATGGGCCGTCGCCGCAGCCTCGTCGTGCGCCTGCAGGACGGAACCGGCGGGCTCAGCCTGCGCTTCTACCATTTCAGCAACGCCCAAAAAGAAGGCCTTAAACGCGGCACGCGGATTCGCTGCTACGGCGAAGCGCGGCCCGGCGCGTCGGGTCTTGAGATCTATCACCCGGAATATCGCGCCATTACAGGCGACGAACCGCCGCCGGTGGATGAGACCCTGACCCCGGTATACCCGCTTACCGAAGGCCTGACCCAACAGCGCTTGCGTCAGTTGTGCATGCAGACCCTGACGTTGCTCGGCCCCACCAGCCTGCCGGACTGGCTACCCACCGAACTGGCACGCGACTATCAACTCGCGCCACTGGCCGATGCGATACGCTACCTGCATCACCCCCCGGCCGATGCCGATGTCGACGAACTCGCCCTCGGGCACCACTGGGCGCAACACCGACTGGCCTTCGAAGAGCTGTTGACGCATCAACTGTCCCAGCAGCGTTTGCGCGAGAGCATGCGCTCCTTGCGCGCGCCGGCGATGCCCAAGGCGACAAAGCTGCCAGCGAAATACCTGGCCAATCTCGGCTTCGCACCGACTGGCGCCCAGCAACGCGTGGGCAACGAAATCGCCTACGACCTCAGTCAGCGCGAGCCCATGCTGCGGCTGATTCAGGGTGACGTCGGCGCGGGCAAAACCGTGGTCGCAGCCCTCGCTGCACTACAGGCACTGGAAGCCGGCTATCAAGTCGCGCTGATGGCGCCCACCGAGATCCTCGCCGAGCAACACTTCATCACCTTCAAGCGCTGGCTCGAACCCTTGGGCATCGAAGTCGCCTGGCTGGCGGGCAAACTCAAGGGCAAGAACCGTGCGGCGGCCCTGGAGCAAATCGCCAGTGGCACACCGATGGTGGTGGGTACGCACGCGCTGTTTCAAGACGAAGTGAAATTCAAGAACCTGGCGCTGGTGATCATCGACGAACAACACCGTTTTGGTGTGCAGCAGCGCCTGGCATTAAGGCAGAAAGGCGTCGGTGGGCGGATGTGTCCGCATCAACTGATCATGACCGCGACCCCCATCCCCCGGACGCTGGCCATGAGCGCCTACGCCGACCTCGACACCTCGATCCTCGACGAACTGCCCCCTGGTCGTACACCGGTAAACACCGTGTTGATCACCGACACCCGGCGCGTCGAGGTCATCGAACGCGTACGTGGAGCCTGCGCTGAAGGTCGTCAGGCCTACTGGGTGTGCACACTGATCGAGGAGTCTGAGGAGCTCACCTGCCAGGCCGCCGAGACCACTTATGAAGACCTCACTGCCGCCCTTGGTGAACTGAAGGTCGGGCTGATTCATGGCCGCATGAAGCCTGTCGAGAAAGCGGCGGTAATGGCCGAATTCAAAGCCGGCAACCTGCAGTTGCTGGTCGCTACCACCGTGATCGAAGTGGGCGTCGACGTACCGAACGCCAGCCTGATGATCATCGAAAACCCCGAGCGCCTCGGGCTCGCGCAACTCCATCAACTGCGCGGTCGCGTCGGCCGAGGCAGTGCCGCCAGTCATTGCGTGCTGCTTTACCATCCGCCGCTGTCACAGATTGGACGTCAGCGCCTGGGCATCATGCGCGAAACCAACGACGGTTTTGTCATCGCCGAAAAGGATCTCGAACTGCGCGGCCCCGGCGAAATGCTCGGCACCCGTCAGACCGGCCTGCTGCAGTTCAAGGTTGCCGACCTGATGCGCGATGCCGACTTGTTGCCCGCCGTGCGCGACGCCGCCCAGGCTTTGCTCGAGCGCTGGCCGGATCATGTGAGCCCGCTGCTCGACCGCTGGCTTCGCCATGGGCAGCAATACGGCCAAGTGTGAGCACCGTCGCAGTTTCCGGACCACCGTGTTAAACATGATGGTTATACTCCTGCAACTGTTCGAGAACGGATCCAACCCATGACTGACGCTGCCCTCGCCCCGGAAACCACGCCTGCTCCGTCTGCCGTTCGGCTGCTGCTGGAAAAGGTGGGCATTGCCTTTGATGAAGTCGTCGACCACCACGGTTTGAACGCTGCGCGCAAAGTGCAGGCAGTCCTGGTGGACGATGCCGTCGGCTCACTCATGGTGTTGTTCCCGCAGAGCCAATTGCTGGACCTCAATCGCCTCGCCGAACTGACCGGTCGACGCCTCACGGCCGTGTCGACGGAACGCCTTGAGCGCATGCTCGGCAAACACAATCTGAGCATGCTGCCGGGTTTGCCATCGCTCACCACTGCACCCTGCCTCTACGAAGAGAGCCTGCTGCGTGAGCCCAAGCTGCTGATCAACTCAGACACGCCTGGTGTGTTGCTGGAAGTTACCCGCGAAGACTTCAAGACCCTGCTGACCAAAGCCAGCGCCGCCAACTTTGGTGAAGCGCTGACCAGCATCCGCCCGAACCTCGATCGCCCCGACGATGACCGCGAGGAAATCACCCAGGCGGTCCAGGCATTCACCGCGCGGCGCATTCAGCAACGTCTGGAAGCGACCATCGAAATTCCACCGCTGGCCGCCACCGCGCAGAAAATCATCAAGCTGCGGGTTGATCCCAACGCCACCATCGATGACATCACCGGCGTCGTCGAGACCGACCCGGCCCTGGCCGCACAAGTCGTCAGCTGGGCGGCCTCGCCGTACTACGCCTCGCCGGGCAAGATTCGTTCAGTGGAAGACGCCATCGTCCGGGTGCTGGGTTTCGACCTGGTCATCAACCTGGCGCTGGGCCTGGCACTGGGCAAAACCCTGAGCCTGCCCAAGGACCGCCCGCAACACACAACGCCTTACTGGCAGCAATCGATCTACACCGCCGCCGTCATCGAAGGCCTGACCCGCGCCATGCCCCGCGCACAGCGCCCCGAAGCCGGCCTGACCTACCTTGCCGGCCTGCTGCACAACTTTGGCTATCTGCTGCTGGCCCACGTGTTCCCGCCGCACTTTTCGCTGATTTGCCGCCATCTGGAGGTCAACCCGCACCTGTGCCACAGCTATATCGAGCAACACTTGCTGGGCATCAGTCGCGAGCAAATCGGTTCATGGCTTATGCGTTTCTGGGACATGCCCGATGAACTGGCCACCGCCCTGCGCTTCCAGCACGACCCGACCTACGACGGCGATTACGCCGAGTACCCGAACCTCGTGTGCCTGGCCGTACGCCTGCTGCGCAGCCGCGGTATCGGCTCCGGCCCAATTGAAGACATCCCCGACGCCCTGCTTGAACGCCTCGGCCTGAGCCGCGACAAAGCCAACGACGTCGCCAGCAAAGTCCTCGAAGCCGAAGTGCTGCTGCGCGAACTGGCTTCGCAGTTCAGTTCGCACTAACGGCACACACCGGTGCGAGAAGCAGGCTCTATCCCTGATCATCGGCTACGAGCTCGCGACAACATGAACCATGGCCCAGTTATGATTTGACGGCAAAGGCAAGTAAGGACGTTCCGATGATCGAAACAGCTGAAGTCAGTGTTGCAAGCCAAGTCCGCAAACTTGCGAAAGACCACAATGTCACGGCTAAACGTGACCGCATGAGTCGTATGTCCTTAGGCATTACCCGTTTGGCTGGCGATGTCGTCGAGCTGGATGGCATCGAACAGTTGCTCGTCAATCTCAAGAAAAAAGGCGTTCTGAGCAAGTCGGAGATTCTAGTGCTCCAAGGACGCTACCTTCAGGAGAGGCGTGCGCAGAAACGCATCACATGACTTTGACCTGTTCGGCGATGTCAAAACGTCCTGGCCTGAGCCGCGACTAAGTCAATGACGAGGTCAGCAAAGTGCTCGAAGCCGAAATGCTGCTCCGCGATTCCGCTTCGCAATTCAGTTCGCAATTCAGTTCGTACTGAGAGCATTCCAATAAGGCCAACTAAAAAACATACGAAACCCTGTGGCGAGGGAGCTCGCTCCCGCTCGGCTGCGCAGCAGCCGCAAATCAGCCAACAAGGTGCGTGAGATATAATCAAGGCCTTTGGGGACGCTGCGCATCCCAGCGGGAGCAAGCTCCCTCGCCACAATAGCGCTTCTATCCAAGAACCGATTTCAAGCCTTAGGCTTGGCCTTCCTCGGCTTCAAATACTTGGTCAACCCCTGAAACCAGATCACCAACGCCGGGTTGCCCTTGATCTGGATCGACTTGTCCTGAATCCCCGTCATGAACGCCAACTGCTTGTTCTTCGCCTGCATCGTGGCGAAACCATAGGCTGCATCTTTAAAGGCAATCGCAAACGCCGGCTCGGCATACACACCGGACTTACTGGTGATGCGCTGATCTTTCACACGGAAATGCCGCGCCACTTTCCCGTCCAGAGTCTGCAGCTGAAACACCAACTCCTTGTCACCCAACTGCTGCTGAAACGCAGGATTAGTCCGACTGGCCTTACCCATCAACAAACCCAGCATCCACAGAAGAAAACGAAATTTCATGCGCACAGCCTCAAGAGAAAAATGAACGGCCGGCGCAGTGTAGCGGCTTCATCCAGGAACGCCACCATCGCGTAGCGTTAGAGGAAGATGGCGTTGTTTTTGACGCTGATGACTACCAAGTCATTGACTAAACTTGTCTATTTATCGACAACTCAGACGCATCTGTAGGAGCTGCCGCAGGCTGCGATCTTTTGATCTTAATCCCTTCAATGTTCTCGGAAATTTCCCGCAACATGCATGACCCTCCATGAACTATCCGTCTTTCTACTTCGTCATTAACCTCTGACCGTCATCGCGAAATTCGGCGACCGGATGTGCAAGTCCGTAAATCGGGAAAACACTTGTCAATCCACGAGGTTTATCACTTTGAAAACATCAGACCCGAGATCTACCGAACAGACGTTATTCAGGCCTAAAACCCGTGACGGTCAGCTTTTTACCGTCTCTCCCGACCTCCACATCGAAACCCTCTTGGCCAACGCCTCCGAAGACCTACTGTCCATCAGCACCATCGCCGCCAACCTGGCCGACGATATCGACGATCGAAACCGGTCTGTGGCCTTGGGTATCAGCAGAATGGCCGATGGCGTGTACCTGTTAGTGGAACGCGCACTGGACCACATCGACTCACCGAACCCAGCGGTGCCTCCAGTCAAAGCATAAAAAAAAATATCCAACTGTGGGAGCAAAGCTTGCTCGCGATGGACGTGAACGATGACGCGCGCCGCTTGGAAAGTTGCGCCGCCTGCACATTCATCGCGAGCAAGCTTTGCTCCCACAGACAGCGCGTGATGGATGTCGCGGATGCAACATTCTGAAATATCGGAAGCGTCCCATCTCACTCAGCGATCCTTCCTACATCTCCCCTTTCAATAGCTTGTTAGCGTCTTCCGGCGATGGACACCGACCTTTTTGGTGCACTAACAGGCGAAATTGTCAGGGAGACACTCGAATGTTTTTAGGGCGAATCGTGCCCAGTTGGCACGAGATAGAAAGCCGTATTACTGATCAGATGGGTTTCCAGGGAGGAAACACCTATCGCACGCATTTTAATGAGCGGGCACCTTCCCTCTCTCTCAACATCCGTCGTATCAACAGTGTCAGGTCTGCATTCATTCAAGCCGAGTGGGAAGCTGGCCGCTTACTGAGGCAACGGTTCTCTGACCTCGATATCGCCAGCGTCCTCAACGAATTGATTGAAGTCGTCACGCAGATGGCAATGATCGTTGCCGGCAGTGTCCTGGTCGGTGGCGCCATCGGCGCAGGTACAGGGGCGCTTTTCGGCGGCGTCGGCGCCCTTCCCATGGGTGCCGCCGGTGCTGCAATGGGCTTGCAAGTCAGCAGCTGGATACTGGGGATACTCGGCCTGACGTCCATTGCCGAGTTTTTCGTCGAGGGTTTGCCGCGCATTGGCGAGTATTACCTGACTGGCATCAACATCGCGTGGGAAGGCCCGCGCGGCGAGGAAGGGTTAAACCCGTTCAGCCAAGACGATCCTTTTGCCCAGAACAGGGCCGCCCATCACATCGCGCAGGGGCATGTGGAGGTTGTCGCCCTGCTGCTGGGAGCCATCGTTGCTTACATCACCCGTGGTCGAGGAAACGCAAATGTCCTTGCCCAGGAAATGCGAGCGAGCCCCAAAGGTGCGCAGTTAGCCCAGTGGATGCTCAAGCACGAAGACGCACTGAAAAAACGCCCCGACTTGCAAACCGCCGGACCGCGCAAAGGCGCAGTCGGCACGCAGGAGCCTGCACCACCGGCACATCGTCCCTCTGACAAAGACAAAAACTCCACCCGTGACAAACCGAACGCCATGGCGCTTCATAAAGTCGAATGTTTCAAAGCAGACAAGATGCCAGCGTCTAAAATCGGAGAGTTCGAGCGGCAGCTGAAAGGGCAAGAGGATGGGCTGAATCGGCTGACGGTTGATGAGTATCTGGAGAATATTGCGAATCCGGTGAAGCGAAGTCCTAAGGCCGCAAGGCAGGCCCGAAAGGATTTACAAAACAAGCTGCAGGAGCGCTTTCAAAGGGAATATCAAAAAAATATGGACCCGCTTGATGCGGAAGATTTTGCTATCAAAAAAGCCAAAGAAACGATGGCAAACCTGGCAGGACTGCATAATCCTGATTTGAGCGCTGGCGGCAAGGACATTATTGCGGACTTCGGTGATCGACAAGTGAATTCCAGTATCGGCCCACAATGGGGACGGAAAATAGCCAATTTGAAGGCGGCAGCTGAAAATGTTCCCCAACCTATCCGAGAGTCAACTTTTCTCAATGTAAAACTTCATAAGTGCTGACTAATAAGGAGAAAATTTATGGACAAAGTATTTGCTAGATTTGTGGAGAAATTTGGCGAGCCTATTGACAGACAAGAAGTCCCGCTTTCAAGTATTGAACGATATAGGGGAAAGCTCCCACATCTATTGTTGGAATATTGGACCGACCATGGGTGGTGCGGCTACGGTGATGGGATATTTTGGTTGGTCAATCCTCAAGAGTATGAAGGGGTTGTAAAATCATGGATTGCAGGGACTAGATATGAAAAGCGTGATACATACCATTTGATTGCCCGTAGCGCCTTTGGTGATTTATATCTCTGGGGAGAAACAACCGGTTTTTCACTAAAAATAACAAGCATTCTCTCTCGATGTGTTTTCCAGACATTCGCACTTAAAAGTGAAGAAATGGATAGAGAGCTAAAAGGCTTTCTGTTATCCAGAGAGGTTGACTCAAATGATTACGGCGACCTGTTCAAGCCAGCGAAGAAAAAGCTCGGCACCCTGCGCCACGACGAGATGTACGGTTTTGTTCCGGCGTTCATGCTCGGCGGCCCGGATACCCTCGATCATCTGGAAAAAGTAAAAGCCGTAGAACACCTGACAATTCTGTCGCAAATCACCGAGCTTCAACCCTACAGTTTTTCAGACCTTTAACGCCGGGGTGCCCTGAACCAACGCCGCAACTCAAAAAACGAACGGTCACCCAACACCTCACGCAACTCAGCCACCGTGACAGTCCGCTGCGACACTTCAAACGCCAGCGCCCTGCGCAGTACCGGCCAGCAGCGCCTCGGCAAGTTCCTGGGCGCTCGCAGTTTCAAAGGCGGTCGCTCATCACGAGCCTCATCCGACGGTAAACGCCGAAACGGATGTTTCCCCCCCGCCAACTCATAGATCACGCACGCCACCGCAAAAACATCAGCGCTGGAGTTCATCGGCTCACCCTCCAACAGTTCCGGTGCAGCATAGGCTGGCGTCCAGGCGTTGAAGCGGTTGCGGCTCAGATGCGGCAGGCCCGGCAGCACGCCTTTCTCGGCTTGCCCCAAGCCAAAATCGAACAACCGCACGCCGTCATCGCTGAGCATCACGTTGCTCGGTTTCAAATCACCGTGCAGCACACCACAGGAATGGGCGTATGCCAGCGCGTCGAGGAGTGGCAGCGCGATCTCGCGAACCTCGTTCCACGGCAACCCCAAGGGCCGCTCACAGAGTAACTTGTCCAACGTCGGCCCACGCATGAGCTCCATGGTGATGAAAGCCCTCTGGCAGTCCGTGTCCACTTCAAAGGTGTGCAAACGCACAACGTTGTCGTGGCGCAGTCGCCGGGTCAGGGCGAATTCGCTGTAGAGCAAGCTGCTGGCGTCGGGTGATTCGCACAAAACTTCGCTGAGCATTTTCACCGCGATGCACGGGTCGGGATCATCGAACTGCTCTCGCAGCAGATCCCGCGCCCGGTAGACCGCGCCCATGCCGCCAGCGCCGAGCAGGCGCTCGATGCGGTAGCGGCCAGCCAGCACTTCGGGCAACTCACCCATGCCAGCTCGATAGGATGTGGACGCGGGTGAAAGCTCACTCATTGTCGAATCACTACGGCTGTCAGATTGTCCCGAGCCGGGCTGTCCAGCGCAGCGTTGAACAACTGCTGCAGCGCGACCTGTGGCGAGGCCAGGCTCAGGGCACTGCCCAGGCCGTCTGCGCTCACCTCCTGATAAAGACCATCGCTGCATAACAAATACGCGTCGCCCGAATAGACCTCGAACTCGAGCATGCCCAAGGTCAGTTGTTCGCTCGCACCGATGGCGCGGGTCAGTGCGCTGGCACCGGGTTGTGCCCTGGCCTGTTCGACGCTCATGCGCTGTTCATCGACCCATTGCTGTTGCAGTGAGTGGTCCCTGGTCAGCTGGAACAACCGCTGCCCCCTCCACAAGTAGCAGCGGCTATCACCCGCCCAGAGACAGGCGGCGCGATTGCCTTCGATCAACAGCGTCACGACCGTGCTACCCATGACGCTGTCGCGGCACCCGGCGGTAAGGGTCAACTCCTGACCCAATCGACGATTGAGCCAGTGCAGGCAATTGCGTACGTCATTGACCCGAACGTCGAAGCATTCCTGAGCCGGCAATTCCGCCAGGCTGGCGACGATCAACTGACTGGCAATATCGCCTCCCTGATGACCGCCCATGCCGTCCGCGACTACCCATAGCCCGTGTTGTGGGCAGTCAAGGAATGCATCTTCGTTGCGCCTGCGGATCTTCCCTTGATCGGTGCGTGCTGCGCTGCGCCACGGACTGACCCTGTGCATCAGAGCTGCACCGGCAGGCGGAAGGTTCGCAAAACGCCCATGTCGAACGGGTTCGGCATGCGCTGGCTCATCAGGAGGTAGTTGGTGCGAAGACCGCCCAGGTCCGCTTTCAGCACCATTACGTCACGACCGTCGAGATACTCGATCTGCATCAGATCGAACAAACGAAACAGCGACCACGGACCGGTGTTTTTTTCTATACCGATCGGTCGACCGGCCATTTTGTCGAGGACGAGACTGGTGCGCCCACCCTCGGCATCTGTCGGCCATGTGAAGGAGGCAGGCGTGATTGGGCCGTGACGATATTCCATGGTCTCGTTGCCGAACCTGAATTCGGAACGGCTGACGGACGGGTCGAGCGTGTATGGCTCCAGCCTGAACCGCACTCTAGGCTCGCCCGGATGCTCGGCGAAAAAGCTCTGGCGGATGACGTGAGCGGTGGCCATCTGATCGAGGTAGACCCTGGACATCGGCAGGCTGCGCCCGTCAATACTACGCAGGCGATAGTTGCCTGGACTGCCGCTGACGAAAGGCCTCATGTAACTTTCAAAAAAACGATCGACAACCCCCTCCGCCATGAAGAATTCACGGAAGTCGTTGAGTGCAACGTCGCTGGTGCTGTGGGCGCTGAACGGATAACGCTTGTTGATCCCTTTGCCGTAGAAGCTGTACAGCTCGCCCTGATATCGCTGGTTCAGGTACTGATACGCATCGTTGAGCACAAGCTGCCAACTGTCTTCGGCCAGCACGTTGAACCACGCGCTGATCGGGCGCGGCAAGCGGCCCGCTGTCGTGCGCAAGTGGCTCAAGGCATCACGCTGACCGCCCATGCGCGTCTTTGCCATGACAAACGCTGCGTGATCCGGGGTGCTGGAGCGGGCCAGGCTGGACAGTTGCTGTTGAACGTCATTGACCGCCTGCAGCACGGGAGTCAAATCTGCGGTCGGACCGTCGTTTTCATCCAGAAGACGGTGCAATGGTTCGAAGCGACGTTGCAGGGATTGGCGGGCGGTGTCTGGCAGATTCTTATCCACACTCGCCGCCACGCTGGAGGCCTTGCCCGCCACTGCCGTGGCAAGCTTGCCCAATTTGCCGCCCTTCTCAGCCAGCTCGGCAGCGGCATCTGCCGCGCCATCAAGGATCTCCGGGATGACCGCAAAGCGAGTGTTCTCACGCACTTCCACCAGCAGTTGCAGCAAGGGAGAACTGGCCGAGGTCAAGCCGGCCAATTGCTCGGCGCCGTCGCCGGCGTGAGTGATGGGTTGTAACGCAACCTTCCCGAGCGCTTCGCCCCATAGATGGGTGTAGTCGCGAAAATACAGCTGCTCCAGCTCGACCATGAGGCGACGCAAATCCATGCCGCTGATGCCTGCGCCCTCTCCCAGCACCCAGTTGTCACGCAGGATGTCAGTGACTAGCGTCGCGCCCTGGACCGAAAAATATTGCTGGTATGCCTTCTTTGTATAAAACCCCGGAATCACGTAATCGGTACCGACAAACAACGCGCCCTGCGGTCCCAAATGATGACTGAAACGATAGTCCGGCAGATGGCGGGCCTGCTCGCGGAGCGTGCGGTAAACAACGTTGGCCAGGGATTCGCTGCGCAGTACCTGACGTGCTTGCGCTACCAGTTGATCGTTAAGCGGGTAAGCAAACGGTTTTTTCAACAACCGCTCAAAGTGGTCGGCCAGAGCGGTTTGCACCACGGTGTTGCCGGCGTAACGCTGGGACCAGTCAGCAGCCACCCAATCCTTTAGCCACTCGACCTCTCTACGATCTTCCATGTTGAGCATCAGGTACGCACGCAGGCTGTTGAGCAGACGTTCGCGATCCTTCATGTTGACGCGGATCTGGCTCTCCAGAAGGCTCGCTATGCCAGGCAGCAGGTGCGTTTGAAGCTCACGCTCGTAGGCCGCCACAATGATCGGTCTGACTTCGGCACCCTGATACAGACCTGCACGCTCGTGGTACGAGACACCCTCTCTTTCAGGGAAGACTCGAGTCGCCGCATAAGCAGTGTCGAGTCGCTTGAGCGCCGCCATCGAATCAGCACCTGCAGTGACTTCAGATCGCTGCGGCGTCCAGGTCTGTGCGAGTGAACGCAGTTGTTCCAATCGCTCGTGGTTAGCCGAGTAACTGGCTGCCCACAACAGGCCGAACACGCCCAATGCAGTCAGTGCGCCGAGGTACAAAGCCCGCTGGCCCCAATGAATGCGTCTGCGCTCGCGCGCGTCCAGACCGACAAGATCAGCCTCGGGAAAAATCACCCGGCTGATCATCTGGTGAATAAAGCGTGCGCCAATGATGCGACGGTTTGACGAGGCGAACTTGCTCATCTCCCGGAGCGTGTTGCTCAGGTGAGGCGCGCTGGTCAGGTAGAAGCCTCGAAGCTGGCTCACACGTTGATAGCGATTACCGGTGAACGCCTTTTCAACGAACAGACACAGGCCATCGCCGATTAATCCCAGCTGGTGCGGAAAGTCGAGAATGCGGCCGCGATGCAGAGCGTCACGCTCCTGATGCATGCGCAGGATCACCTGGCTGTTCAAGCGACGTAGCAGCGTTTCGAATTCGCTGCGCACTATGCTCGCGTCCGTATCGCGCAGGTCTTTACCCAGCGTCGCGCCCAGCACCTGCTCGCTGTCTTCACGGGTCAGTTGATCGAAGAATTCGTCGAACCCTGGCAGTTCATCCGCCTTGGTGATCACCAGGTAGACCGGCACATTGACGTGCAGCCGCTGCTGAATTTCCTGCAAGCGGGCACGCACCTGATCAGCCACGCTTTCCAGCATGCCCCGGTCCGCGCCGAGCAGCAGCGGTACTGGCAAGGTAACCAGCACCCCATTGAGCGGACGGTTGCGACGCCGCTGACGCAGCAGGTCGAGCAGCGTTTTCCAGGTGTTCCCAGCCATACCCTCCTGCTGGCTCAGGTAGCGTCCGGCCGTGTCGATCAGGACGCCGTGCTCGGCGAAATACCAGTCACAGTGTTCTGTGCACAGCACGTCCTGGGTGGATTTGCGGTCTAGCGTGTTGATCGGAAACTCGAGTCCTGAGGACACCAGCAGGCTGGTCTTGCCGCTGCTCTGCGGGCCAAGCAAAACATACCAGGGCAGATCGTCGCGCCAGCGCTCACTGCGACCACGATAGAGACTTGAGGTTTTCAAGGTTGCTAAAGCGGATTTGAAACGTCGCCTCAGTTCTTTTCGCTCTATGTGGCTTTGTTCTTCCTGGCCTTTGCGTCTCCAGCCATCCTCACTGTCTTCAATGGTTTTCTTGCGTATGCCTACTCGCCAGCTGACGTACACCATGCTCAGTCCCCAGAGCAGGCTCAGTGCGCTGATTGTCAGCAGCCGTGATGTGGCACTGTCCCAGAATTTATGGTCATCCACTGCCAGCATCGGGCCCAGGCCCCACACCAACAGTGCTATTGAGAGGACCAGCAGCAAGCTCCAGACCCAGGTCTGAAGCAAAAATATGCCGGTTTTTTTGAAAATTTTTTTCATCACGCGTCCCTGTTTGACCGCTGCGCCAACGGCGAAACCGGTGCTGGATCAAGCGGCAGAAAAGGTTGCAAAACGGTGTCGCGTTGCTCACCCAGCACCCGGTCGAAGCTTGAATACATCACCACCAGACACACCGTCGTAAACAGCGCCACCCACCACCAGGGAACGATGCGTACCAGGCTGCGGCGTTGCTCCTTGAGGCCTTCCCATTGCGGGGATAACTGGAGCGAAACATCACCGCGCAGATGTCGAATCTGCCGGTAAAGCGCGTCGCTGACCTGCTGAAGCTCCAGGGTCCCACGGGGCTGAACCCGGTATTTACCTTCGAACCCGAGCGACAGGCACAGGTACATCAACTCCAGCATCGGCAGGTTCTTGGCCGGGTCTTTCGACAGCCGCTCAAGCAGCAGGAAAAACTTTTCACCGCCCGATGTTTCTTTGTGAAAGCGGCTCAGCAGGCTCGTCTGCGACCACTGGCTTTCCTTGCCCCAAGGCGTCGTCACCACGGCTTCGTCTATCACGGTGCACAGCACATAACGGGCAGAGGAAACCTGGCCGTTCTCGATACCGTCGTGCAGCGCTACTTTTGCGAAGCTTTCCAGCTCATCACACAGATGCACGTTAAGGCTTTGCAAATCTTCGCAGACCTCGCCGCTTTTCAGCCGGGCCACTTGCGACAGCAGTCGGGAAGCCGCTGTCACAAGCGGGTTGAAGCCGATGTTGTAGGTTTCAACCGGGCGTTGGGCAGCCGCATAAATCATCCGATCCTGCAGCTGTTCGATGCGTGGAGGCGTAGTCGAATTCGTCAGCGGGCTCGACGCTGGGTGGCGGCCGTCGTGGTCCACCAGGACGGTTCTATCGTCGTGCTGGAGTTCCGTATCCTTGTTCATGTCGGTCAGTTCCTGATGGCCCAGAATTTCAATTCGAGCTCGGCAAACTCTCCCGACACATGGAACGCGAAGCCGCCAGAGCGCTCGAGTTGCGCCTGGTCTTCGGCACTGAAATCAAGAATGAAATAGGTTTTGCTGGCATGGAAGGCGATTTGCCGAGGGGCTACCGGCAGCGGCCTGACCTTGATACCTGGCAAGTGCAGGTTGACCAGTTGGCGAATGCTTTCTACCGGACCGACCTTGAGGTGAGCCGGCAAACGGTGGCGCAACTCCTCCGGATCGCAGTGAGCACTGGCGGCCAGTACAAACGACGCGGAGCCCAGCAGTGTGTGGTCGTTTAAAGGCGAAACGATGATGCCGTACTGCCGCGCTTGCAGCTCCAGTTCGATCGCATGTTGTTCGAGCACCATCGACAACACCTGACGAATCTCTTCCATCAATTTTCGAAAGCTCGCGCCTTGATCGCTGTGCTGATAACGGCTGTCCAGACGTGGTCGTTTACTGTCACTGGAAAACGCCGCCAGATCACCGAGCAACATCAGCAGCGCTCGATACAAGGCCTCGGGATGAACCTGTTCCAGACCGAGGTAGTGACGCAGCAGGAGTTCGGTGCGATTGATCAACTGCAACATCATGAAGTCGCCAACTTCCGCGCCCGCGACCTTGCCATTCGAGCGGATCCGTTCTGCCAGGGCGTCGCCCCGGTGACCGAGCATGCTGATCACTTCTTTGAGACACGACAGCAGGTAACTGGAGGAATGCGCCTGAATGAAGGTGGGAACGAAGTCCGGGTCGAGGCTGATAATGCCGTCGGGCGTGGTGTCGAGCACTTCGCAAACTTTCAGCTTCACGTACGCCTGATCGCTCTGCTGATCGCCTAGCAACAGCCGAAAGTCCGGGCGTGCACAGCTGACCTGGCTGGAGGAACCCTCGCCGGCATTGGAGTCTGCCACTGCTGCGTCATACACGGTGTAGCGCGCCAGGACGTCCGATTGCTCGGGTCGACGAGCCTCGATGTGATTGCCGGTGACGAGTGCCAGCGCCAGGTAGGCCGGCGTGTTCGCGGTATTGGGAGGCAGGACGAGTGCCAACGGCTCCGACGTGCTGCCCAACTCGAACAGACTGCCGTCGGGCAAAACTCCGCTGGCATGGCTGATCACCAGCTTGCCCATTTTTAGGAACTGCGCATCGATGTCCAGGGTGAGGAAACCCCAGGTATAGCCACCCAGTAACTGGGTACGGGTTTTCATCTGGTGATCGTAGTAGCGGTCGCTGTGCTGGAAGTGTTGTGGGCGCAGCAGCATGCCTTCCTGCCAAATGACTTTATGCGAATTCATGATCAGTCATCCGTCCTGACGAGCGTTTCTTGGGTGTTGCGAATACCGGTTTGATCGAGGATCAAATCAGTCACGGTGAGGCTCATTGGAGTGATCGGCACGGTGTATCGCCATTGGGTTTGCGCCAGATCACGGTAGGCCGCGAGTACAGCGACGTAGCGGCTATCGGCTTGCAAAGCGAGCTTGAGTTTGATGCGTTCCCCCGGTCGCAATTCGAGCTCCTCAATGACCACCAGATCAGGGGCCAGGGTTTCCTTGCCGCGCTCATACAGACTGAAGAAGTCGGCGTTCTCGAAAGCCACGGGATGTTTGAGCTCGAACAGTCGAATGACGATCGGTGACGGACGCCCATTGAGATCAGGGTTCAGTTGATCGTTGGCGGTAAGTGTCAGGTCGAGCTTGGTCAGGCGAGAGTACGGCGACAATGACGTACAACCCGACAGCAGCATCAGAACCACCAGCGCAGCCAGTGTCTTGAAGTAAACGAAAAAGCAGCGAGGCATGGGCGTCATCCCCGTTGGTCTACGTGAAGAGACGAGATCAGCCGAACCTGTTCTTCGTAGGCTTGAGCAAAGTCACGAGCGAGCAACCGCTCGCTCCATTCATCGTCCTGACGCAGGGCCTGGTGATAACGGCCATAAGCCCTCCAGCGGCTGCCAGAAGTCGTGATAAGCGGCTGTTGGTCGCGTTCAAACCGCAGGGTCAGTTGCGAGGGCGAGAAGTGCTCGAGCGCCCCTCGAATCGCAGCACGACTGGCGGCCAACAGCGCCACCTGATGCGTCTGCAAATCACGAAATGCCCGAGAGAGAACCTGTTCGGCCGGGTACTGGCCAGGCTTGTTGGTCCGCAACAGAATGCCCAGTGCTTCCCCGGCATCGACGCTGAGTTTCAGCGGATTGTTGTAGATGCCCTGAACGGTGGTCTGGGCCAGGCGCAGCTCATTTTTCAATTCGCTGTGGGTGCGCAAGCTTTGCTGCAAGCCATCGACGCTTTGATTGAGCAAACGAGCAGCGTCCAGTGCCAGGTTTTCGCGCGCAGCGTGGTCCAGATCCTTCAGGTCTATGCCCAAAGCGGTACCGAAGCGCTCCCAGAAGTCCTGGCTTTGGCGATCAACAGCGCTCTGCGCCAGTGTTGGCAACGGTTCCGGCGGTGCCTCTACCAACTGCGGCACCTTCAGGTTTTCCATGTCGATACGGGCGTAGTCGGCGCGTAGGTGGACATCCCCAATCGGCATGCGCGGCGTGATCAGTTCATCGATGTCGGTGTAGGCGAGCGCTTGCTGATCGAAAGCCTTCAAAGGATCCAGCTCAAGAAAAGCATCGTCTGGAATCACGCTGTCCGCGACACCCTGACTGGCGACGCCATAGATCGTGGGCACACCGGCCAGTCGCGCTTTAATTTCGTAACTGCCCAGAAAGTAAACGCTGTCGTGTTCAACCCGCACCGCTTCGCCTTTAGGCAGGCTCGTACCGTTTTCACTCGTCCGGATGCCATTGCGGCTGGTGTCGGTCATAAAAAACGCACCGTCGTGGCAGGTCACCAGGGCATGGCTTTTGGACAGGTGGCGCTTACGATCCGGAAGGACCCAGTCGCAGGTCTCTGCTCGCCCGATCGAGCCACCCGCTTGCTTGAAGGTTTTGTGCCAAAGCTCCGTGGGCACGAATTCCTTGGCGTTCTGGATTTCGAGTACCAGTTCCATCGTATTGCTCCTTGTGATCACTTGCCGCGACTGACTGCCTGCGGATCACCCAGAGGGCGATAGGTGTCGTCGTTGAATTTGTAATTGCCGCTACAGCCGCCGAGGCCACACAGAACAAGGAGGGTCAGCAGAACAGTGTGCCGGTGACGGACAGGCATCAGAGGGGCTCCAAGGGAGGTGAAAGTGGATTCGAGGCGAAGGGCATGCCTCCATGAACGGCGAAATTCGACCTCAACCATTGACGTCGCTCGCCCGGATGTTCAGTCGATCAAGTCGGTACAACAGCGTGCGGCGTGGCAGTCCGAGCTCTCGGGCAGAAGCTGTCTGGTTACCAGCGTTCCTGCGCAGGCACTCGACCAGCAGGTTGCGTTCGACCTGCGCCATTCGTTCACGCAGGTGAGCACTGCCGGCATGCGCTATGACATCCGTACGCAGGGAGAAATGCTCAGGTAGCAACTCGCCGCCCTCACAGAGCAGAACCGCCCGTTCAACCAGGCTTTTGAGTTCGCGAACGTTGCCCGGAAAGGCATACCCTGACAGGTGAGCCAGCGCCGCCTCTGACCAGCGCAGGCTGTCGCGTTGCAGGAATGCACAGGCCTTTGCCGCAAAGTGCCGAGCCAGTTCCGGGACGTCGCCAGCGCGGTAACGAAGGGCCGGCAATTCGATCGGGAATTGCGCGAGGCGGTAGTACAGGTCCTCGCGAAATTTTCCTTCGCGGACCAAGACCGCCAGGTCGCGGTGAGTCGCGGCAATGATGCGCACATCGACCTTGTGGGTATCGTTGCAACCCAGCGGGCGAATTTCACCCTCCTGTAGTACGCGTAGCAACTTGGCTTGCAGGGACAACGGCATGTCGCCAATTTCGTCCAGCAACAAGGTTCCACCATTCGCTGCATCGAATAGCCCGGGACGATCGCGGTCAGCACCAGTGAACGCACCTTTGCGATAGCCGAACAGCTCGCTTTCCAAAAGACTTTCGGGAAACGCTGCACAGTTCTGCACGATGAAAGACTTCGCACGCCGCGCCCCGCCATCGTGAATGGCCCGGGCTATCACTTCCTTGCCTGTGCCCGTCTCGCCGCGCAGCAGCACGGTGTACGGGCTGTGCAAGACTTTACTGATCAGCGAACACGTCTGACGCATGGTCGTGCTTCTACCGATCAACCCGAAATCCCTGGCGCTCGGCATGCTGATCGACATGGGCGGCGCCTCAACTGCTGGCCCACGCAAACGTTGCATCAAGTGCAACTGACCGAGCACGAACGAACCCAACTGGGCCAGTGACTCGGCGAAGCCTTGCAGCTCGATGTGTCGGGTACTGGCACACACCATCAAGCCTTCGACGCTCTGTTGCTGATTGACCAAAGGCACGCACAGCAACGTCTGCCAAGGCGCGCTCTGCGGAGGCAGGAATTCGCTTTTGTGTAAGGTGCCACTCAACTCGGTGAGGCAGACCACGCGATTCTGACCCAGGGCGAATTGCAGCAATTGCTCAGTGCTGTAATCGGTCGACAGGCTTGTCACTTCTCTAGGGTGCAGAATGCCGTTCAGGCACTCAGTCGCCATTCCAAGGCAGGTACTGGATGTATCCAGCAGGTACAACTGCGCCAGTTCGCAACCGGTAAGCGTTCCTAACCCGCGCACGAGGTCACTTAGCAGCACGACGCTGTCTGCCGACCGGGAGAGACTGGAGAACTGGGCCAACAAAGCCTCGGCATACTCCAGGGGCTGTGGCAATTGCGTGAACATGACGCTCATCAGACGAACTCGCAGGTAACGGAGGAGGTGTCGTCGAGCGTTGCGTGAACACGGCTGAGACTGTCCCCGACCGCCATTGCTGCAAGCAAGCGATCAGCCACCAGCGGCAGTACGTGCAGCTCCAGCATGTGGTCGATCAGACGGGCGCCGCTATCACTTTGCAGGCAGCGTTCGGCCAGGTGATCGACCAGACTGCACGAGTACGTGAATTCCAGTTGGCGAACACTCAGCCGTTCGCCCAATCGACCCAGTTTGATTTCAATCAGCTCGCGCAGGACCGGGCCGGAAACCGGGTAATAAGGCACCACGCGCATACGCGCCAACAACGCTGGCTTGAAGTGTTTGCCGAGGACTGGCCGAATGGTTTCTTCGAGCAATTGCACAGTAGGCCGCGCACCATTTTTGCAGAGCTCGCTGATGCGTTCGCTGCCAAGGTTTGACGTCATCAGGATCAACGTGTTGCGAAAATTGATCTCGCGCCCTTCCCCATCGTTAGCCACACCTTTATCGAAGATTTGGTAGAACAGGTTCAGCACATCCGGGTCGGCTTTTTCAACTTCGTCGAGCAGCACCACCGAATACGGCTTCTGGCGTACGGCTTCGGTGAGCATTCCGCCTTCCCCGTAACCGACGTAGCCCGGCGGTGCACCGATGAGGCGCGAAACGGTATGTTTTTCCTGGAACTCGGACATGTTGATCGTGGTGATGAATCGATCGCCGCCGTACAGCAAGTCAGCGAGTGCCAGTGCGGTTTCGGTTTTGCCGACACCGCTAGGACCAACCAGCAGGAACACTCCCACTGGCGCGTCTGGATTGTTGAGGCCCGCCGCCGCCGCGCGCATCGAGCGATCCAGCGCATGAACTGCTTGCTCCTGACCGCGGATACGAGTGCCCAGTTCGGTGGCGAAACTGGCGACCCTGGCGTTGTGTTCACGGGCCAGTTGCGCCAGCGGGACACCGGTCCAGGCGCTGATCACTTCAGCCACCAGGCGTGGGCACACTTCAAAACTCACCAGACGCTCGTTGACTTGTGCAGCAGTCAGGGCGAAGTGGGTTTCGTGCAGCGCGGCTTCCAGTCCTTCGACACGTTGAGCCTGCTCCAGGGTTAACTCTTCGAGGGAGCTTTGCCGCGCTTTAGCAAGTTGTTGCCGCAGATCCAGCAGACGTTCCGCCTGCTCTTTCTGCTCAATCCACAGGGCCTCGATATGCATGACGTCGCTGTGAACGACGGCTAAACGACTCTCCAGTGCGGCCAGCGCCGGATGGTCGATCGGCAATCCTGCTTCGGCATCACGCCGCAGAGCCAGGCGTTGGCAGCGACCTTCGACCAGCTCGCCACGCAGGCGCTCAAGGCTCGGCGGAGCAGCCGCAAGGCTGATGCGCACACGGGCGCAAGCGGTGTCCAGAACGTCGACGGCCTTGTCCGGTAGCTGACGACCCGTGAGGTAACGGGCGGACAACTGCGCGGCGGCCACGACCGCGTCATCGCGAAGGTAGATGCCGTGACTTTTTTCGTAGAGTGGCGCCAGCCCGCGCAGAATCGTCACTGCGTCGCTGACGGTGGGTTCATGCAGTTGAACCGGTTGGAATCGTCTGGTGAGCGCCGGATCTTTTTCGAAGTACTTTTTGTACTCCGCCCAGGTCGTGGCGGCGATGGTCCGCAACTCGCCGCGCGCCAGGGCTGGCTTGAGCAGGTTGGCCGCGTCGGAACCGCCCGCATTACCGCCCGCGCCGATCAGGGTATGGGCTTCATCAATGAACAGAACAATGGGTTTCGGTGAAGCCTTGACCTCATCGATCACCCCTTTGAGGCGGCGTTCGAATTCGCCTTTGACGCTGGCCCCAGCCTGCAAGAGGCCCATGTCCAGAGACAATAGTTCGACACCTTTGAGGACGTCCGGCACTTCACCCGCCGCGATGCGCGAGGCCAGCCCTTCGACAATGGCCGTTTTACCGACACCGGCCTCACCCACCACGATCGGGTTGTTTTTACGGCGACGAGCCAGGATGTCGACCATCTGACGGATCTCGCTGTCGCGACACAGCACCGGGTCGATCAGGCCGTCACGAGCCTGTTGGGTCAGGTTGTGGGTGAATCGCTGAAGCAAAGATTCACCCGACACCGCCGGTTTTCCAGGGACCCTTTGCTCTGTGCAAGACAGGATGAATGCTTTCAGCCGTTCGATGTTGAGCCGGGCCAATAGCGCCTGATAGCGGCTACCGGCGTAACGCATCGGGTTGCGCAGCAGCGCGAGAATCAACGCACCTTGTTCGACCTGGATTTGACCCAGTTCAAGGTTGGCGACCAGCATGGCGTCCTGCAGCCACTGCACCAGTTCCGGGGCGAACACCGGATTGCGGGACGCATTGTGCTCAACGCGTGATTGCAGCGCGCTACTCATTTCCCCGGCATCGATGTCGGCATCGCGCAACGCCTTCGCCAATAGGCCTTGTGGGCGTTCCAGCAAACCCAGCAGCAGGTCTTCGACGAGTATTTTGCTGCCACCACGGGCGACACATCGTTCGGCAGCGCTTTCCAGGTCGCGACGCGTTTCGGCGTCCAGCGCCTGAATCAGGAGTTGCAGGTCTACGTTGCTCATGTGTCTCACATCCTTAATGGATTTTGCTGTCCAGGGTCACCACGCCGTCCGCGTTTTCGCGGCCCAGCCAACTGGTCCAACCCAGACGGCAGACGTTCGGTTCACCGATGCGCAGCTCGCGGATTTCGTCCTGGCACAGGACCAGGCGAATGTCGTAATCGAGGGGGTCGCGCAGGGTGAAACGCACCAGCGCGCAGAGCGGCTGGTAGCCGACACCGATCGGCAGGAATTCGTGAAAGCGCTGCCAATCGAGCTCGCGAACGTGAATACGAAATTTGCCGCTGCGATCGCGGACGTGCTCGCCCAGCACCAGGTCTTCTCCGAGCACGCTGTTACTGCAACCCAGACAATTGCGCTGTTCGCCGAGGATCTCGACACGACGCTCGATGCACTGCTCGAGGTTCAACTCGGCATGTTTGAAGTAGTAACGCAGCACCGCCTCTATCAAGGCTGCCGAATGCGCTCGCAAGCTGAGCAGCCCGAGGTACGGCAACAGGCGCTTCCAGTTCAGTTCCCGAGCCCGGCGCAGCTCTTCACTACCGAGCCCGATCAGCGCAAACAACTGCGCGGAAAAAGGGTCGAGAGCGCCGCTCTGAAAGCGTGCGCAGTAGCGGTACTTGCGCCAGATCGGCAGCATCAACCGTTGCAGGCGATGGTGGAACAGGTCGAGAAAGTCGCGGGTGGTATTCCCTTCTTCGCTATCACCTAACGCCTGCTCCCCGTAGAACGCCGGCAGTGGTGAACCCGATCCGACCAGGCTGACAAGATTGAAACGCAGACGCGCACGCAGCAGTCCGTGTTGTTCAAAAAACTCCACACGATCAACGTCGCTGCCAGGGAATCCGAAGCCGGGATTGGCCTGAAACTCCAATTGGTCATATAGATCATCTTCGCTCAAATGCGGGTGTGCATCGCGCAGCCGGTCAACCACCAGCAGCACCGCCTGAAACAGCGAATATTCACGTATTACCTGAGTCAGCCCGCTCAAAGCAGGGGCTGCAGACCCATGCGGGGTGTCCATTGGTACACGTCTCCTTGTGTGCTGAGTACCCGCAGTTCGTGGTACGAATTGAGGCTGGCGTAAAGCGCGAAAAACTCGTTGAGCACGGACCCGAAAACGAACAGGTCGCCCTCGCCGATATACCCCTGCGGGTCGATAGTCAGCTCGGTGCGCAACCCACGAATCGGTAAACCCCGGTGCAACCGATCGACGTGTTCGTGCCTGATCGACTTGAGTCCACCCAACAATCGTTTGCTGACTTTCTCTGCCTGCTGATCGTAATGACGCGGCAAGTCGTAGGTTTCAAGAATCACCTTCAGCGCATTGACGTCAGCCAGCGAGAGGTAGTTGAGCGACATGTTGCTGACCAGTTTCCAGAGGAAGTCACTGTTCAACGGTGGAGCGAAACTCGACGTGGCCGAAGTGATATTGCGGAAGCTCAGGAACTCCGGCGTCTTCACACCATGCTTGCAGATGTCACCAAGCTTGAGCTTGCGCGGTAGATTCTGGTTGGTGCATACCAGCTCGATCGACAGGGTTTCGGTCGCGTCTGTGTGGCGAATGCCAAAACTGAGATGGGTGTCGAGCCCATCATGCAGCGAGGATGATCGTTGGCGAACGCTGTAGTACGGACGGCTAGTGGGCACATCGAAACTTGAGTCGTGCTCAAAAGACTCGAAGGGGACATAGTCTTGAAATCCAGCATTCCCCGCCTTCCAACCCTTCACGGTTTCCACCGAGAACACACCGCAGTTTTCCTGGTCGTATTCGGCCGGCAGCAACAGGTATTCATCCTGTTTGCCATCGAGGCGAATGGGCAGTGCATCGTGATTGAACAGGTTGACGATCGGCGTGCAGTAGAGCTTCACATTCTCCAGCGTCGGGCGCAGTCGCTGGATACCACTTTTGCGAATATCGAAACGCAATTCCAGGCCGCGCATCCGCTTGAGCACGTCCTCAGGCAAGGCATTCAGGAGATCGAGACCATTGACGTCGACGAACAGGAATTTATCCTGAAAAGCGAAATATTCCTGGAGGTAGCGATAGCCGCGAAAGGTATTCAGCGGATACGGAATCAACGCTTCCTCTTCAGCAAACCCCACCGGTTGCACACGATCACCCGGGATCGTGAACGCCATGGGTGTGTCGCTTTCACCATGGATTTGCATACCTGCGCCATCCAGGGGGATCAGCTCGATACCTTGCAGATTGCGCAATACGCCAAGGTAAAGCAGCTGGGTAATGTAGCGCTCTCCGGCGAAATGCAGACGTAGTCGACTCAGGTCCAACTCGCCAAGGTGACCCTCAGCGCTCATCGCCAACCGTAAGCTAAGCAGCGCGCCGCCCCCCTTGACCGAGTAGTTCAGCGCCACCAGCTCCAGTGGCAGCACCTCAGTGGGATAGCAGGTGCGGAAGTGACAAATCACATCGTCGACTGGCACGCTCTCCACCGGCGTGTCGCGCTCGACCATGACGGCGGGTCCAGAGCGTTGCAACGGGTCGAACTGCAACATGCTGAACGCGGGCAGTGGACGCATATAGTTGGGCCACAGCAGGTGCATCAATGAATGGCTGAGCTCCGGCAATTCGTCATCGAGTTTCTGCCTCAGGCGACCGGTCAGAAATGCAAATCCTTCGAGCAGACGCTCCACATCCGGATCTCGTCCGGCCTGCCCCAAAAACGGTGCCAGTGCAGGACTACGCTCAGCGAATCGACGCCCTGACTGGCGAAGTGCAGTGAGCTCACTTTGGTAGTAGTGGTTAAAGGACATGATGGGTACCTGTGAGTCGTTAGCTGACCTTGACCTGACCGCTACCATCGAGCTTCGCGGCGAAAGCGACCTGCTGCTTTAAACCTTCGACGTCCAGCAGGGCTTCAATACAGAACGTCAGGCGCAGTTGATCGTCATCACTTGGCAGAGAGATCACACGAACATCGCGCAGACGCGGTTCATAGGCTTCGATGAAATGTTCAATGGCCCGGCGCGCCTGACTCAGGGAATCGTGCAGGCTCAAGCGCATGTCATTCAAATCAGGCAAACCGTAATCGGACAGTGTCTGCACACTGCCCAATCGGGTGCTGAGCATCTTGGCCAGATGAGCAGCCACCGACGCCACGACGCACATATCGTGGCGTGAGCCGACACGTTTTTGCGCGTCGCCGTTCAGGCGTTCGAACAGGCTGCCATATCCGGTCATGGGTGCTTTTCGCTCAACCTTTATCCAGCTTGCCAACCAGCGACAGGGTGAAATCAGCCCCCATGTACTTGAAGTGCGGGCGCACATTCAGGCTGACGCGATACCAGCCCGGCTCGCCTTCGACATCACTGACGAGGACCTGGGCCGCGCGCAATGGTCGACGCCCACGCACTTCGGCGCTCGGATTCTCCTGGTCGGCCACGTACTGGCGAATCCACTTGTTGAGTTCCAGCTCGAGGTCGGTACGTTCTTTCCAGGAACCGAGTTGCTCGCGCTGCAGCACTTTCAGGTAGTGAGCCAGTCGGTTGACGATCATCATGTACGGCAGTTGCGTACCGAGCTTGTAGTTCAACTCCGCCGTCCGGCCCTCGGCACTGATGCCAAACAGTTTGGGTTTTTGTACCGAATTGGCAGAGAAGAATGCAGCGTTGTCGCTGCCTTTACGCATCGTCAGGGAGATGAAGCCTTCGTCCGCCAACTCGTATTCGCGACGGTCGGACACCAGAACCTCGGTCGGAATCTTGGTTTCGATTTCACCCATGCTTTCGAAGTGATGTAACGGCAGGTCTTCCACCGCACCGCCACTCTGCGGACCGATGATGTTCGGGCACCAACGGAATCTGGCGAAGCTGTCGGTCAGCCGGGTGCCAAATGCGTAGGCGGTGTTACCCCACAGGTAGTGCTCGTGATTGTTGGCGACTGTTTCTTTGTACACGAAGGACTTGATCGGATTTTCTTGCGGGTCATACGGGCTGCGCAGCAGAAAGCGCGGCACGGTCAGGGCGACGTAGCGGGCATCTTCTGATTGACGAAAGCTTTGCCATTTAGCGAATTGCGGGCCGTCGAAGTGATCCTTCAGGTCCTTCATGTCCGGCAGGCCGGTGAAGCTTTCCAGACCGAAGAAATTTGGGCCGGCAGCGGCAATAAACGGTGCATGTGACATGCAGGCAACGCTGGACACGTACTGCATCAACTTCACGTCCGGCGAGCTTGGGGACATGAAGTAGTTGGCGATGATTGCGCCCACCGGGTTTCCGCCAAATTGACCGTACTCAGCCGAATAGATGTGCTTGTACAGGCCAGCCTGCATCACTTCCGGCGAGTCTTCAAAGTCGTCCAGCAAGTCTTCTTTCGAGACGTTGAGAATTTCAATCTTGATGTTTTCGCGGAAGTTGGTGCGATCGACCAACAACTTGAGGCCCCGCCACGACGACTCCAGAGACTGGAAACCCGAGTGATGCAGGATCTCATCCATTTGAAGACTGAGCTTGGCGTCGATCTCGGCGATCATGCGGTCGACCATGGCTTTCTTCACTGGCTCGCCGTTGTTTTGCGGCTTGAGCAACTCTTCAATGAATGCCGATACGCCACGTTTGGCGATGTTGTACGCATCGTCGTCCGGCGTTAGCCGGGTCTGGGCAATGATGCTATCGAGAATGCTGTATTCGCTGCTCTCGTTGATGTTCTGCTGCGTTGCACTCGTGCTCATAGTATTGGCTTCCTTGGCTGATGGAGACTCAGGCGTTCGAGACGTGGGTGTTGAGGCCTAATTCACCCAATACCCGGCTTCTGGATTCGTCATCGGCCAACACGTCTTCGATGGCTTTGCGGAAGGCAGGCGCATTACCCAGCGGACCTTTCAGGGCGACCAGCGCATTGCGTAGCTCCATCAGTTTTTTCAGTTCTGGCACTTGCTCGACAAGGCTGGCCGGATTGAAGTCCTTCATGGATTTGACGTGAATCTTTACTGCCAGCTCTTCGGTGATGCTTTCATCCTGGAGGCGGTTCGGAACGCTCAACGTCAGCTGTAACTCCTGCTTGGCGAGCACTTCGTCAAACGTCGTCCTGTCGATGCTGATGGGCTTGCGATCTTCGACTTTGCGTTCATCCTTGCGATGGGTGTAGTCGCCGATCACCAGCAATTTCAGCGGCAGTTCAATCTCTTCCTGAGCGCCGCCTATGGCAGGTTTGAACGTGACGTTGATGCGTTCTTTAGGGGCGACAGAGCCTTCTTTGGCCATGGCTATTCTCCATATGGTGTTGGCCCTGGGGCCTATTCGAGTACCACTTCAAGGTCGAGGTGGCACAACCTGCGATATATCTCTTCCTTGCGCTCACGCACCTCATGGTTCTGCGGTAACAACTCGCAGCAGCCATGCAGCAGGTGCAGCACTTCCAGCACGAGATCAGGCTCCCAGGCACCGAGGCCTGAGTTCTGCAATGTCTGGTCGAGCGTTTCGAGTTGGGTCTTGGCCAGTTCGTATTTCTTGGCCGTGACGCAGAGCCGGGCGAGCGTTAACTGCCAGAAAAACCGCGAGCGACCGCCCTGAGCGCTTTGAAGCCCCTGCTTGAGTTTTTGCACGGCGGCCTTGAGTCCATCCTTTCGCAAGATCGGCAGCGCTTCTTCGAGGGCCGACTCCCACGCGGGCAGGTCTTCAGTTGACTCAACGGGGAGTGGAGCACTGGCGGGTTGCAAATGCGGCATGACATGGCCGGCAACCCACTCGCGAGTGGCGGGATCGGCAAAAGGTGCGCCATCCTGGAAGCGCAATTCGATCAGTCCAGGCAGGCGCTCGATCAATTGCGCAAACTGAACCTCCACCTCGCGCATCGCCGACTCGGCGTTCAGCCCCTGCAAACATTCCCACGCCATTCGGTGACCGTCGAACCAGAACGGCGCTTTTGACAGGCTGGCCTCGAGCTCCACCAGAAGATCGGCATAACGCGCTTGATCGTAACGTTCCTGATAAGTTTTGAGTCGATCTGCCGAGAGCCCGCGAAGCGCAGTGATTTGCTCGCCATTGCGATCCGGCAATGCGTCGACGGACAACCACAGCAGCACGCGATTGAGTCGCAAGGCCCGCAGATCCGTGGACTTTTGCTTGAGCCACCAGGCGCATAACGGACGGGCATTTTCTTGCTGGGCACGCAGCGCCTTTTGAGCGTCTTTTTCGTTGTCGACGGGCTCGCTGGTGACAAGCAACTGCGCCGCGACTTGTTTGACCTGGGCTATCGCGGTACCAATGACACCGGGCTCCGGTTGATTGTCCGCAGCGCGCTGCACCAGATTTTTCAAACGTCGGGCGATTGGCAGGAGTAAGGGGGCTTCATTGCCCAAATGCTGGGTGAGCGCCGTATCGAGACCTTCCAGATATTCCACCAGTCGGCGGAACAGTGGCAGTTGCTCTTTGAGCGGAATGTGTTCGTTCAGCACTTGGTCGAGACGGGGTATCAACCAGCTGATGGCAGCGGAACGGGTGCGAGCCTTGCCCGGGTATATGTCTGGCCAGTGGTGTTCGCACAGGTGGTGGAGCAAACCAAGCCCGGCCAGCAAACCTTGGTACGACTCGCGCTGATACAGCGCCCACGTCAGCCAGGCACCGACCCGCAAATCCTTGGATTGGGTACGCAGCAGGCTTTCGCTGTTTTCGCGGATTTTCAGCCAGTCGATCTGACCGCTTTCATGCATGGATTGGGCTTTGCCCAGCTCACTTTCCAACGCCTCATATTCATTCGAGAAACGAACGTCCTCGCCCGCGAAATGCTCTTTGGAAACAGAGGCTTTTGCGAGTTCAAGGTAATAAGTTGAAAGTTTGCTTGAGTAAGACATCCATGGCCTATTTTTAGAACTATAGTCATTTCAGACGTGCGCTTGAATGACGCCTGCCCAATGTCATTTAAGTCGGCGCAGAGCATGACAAGAATACAAAATGAAAAATGTAGGACGCTTCCGAAAATTCTCGTAGTTAAAAAAATAAGTCGATGCATCGGTAACTTGATATTTCTTCTTGTGGGAATAGTTACCAACATACAACTGCATCGATCGGCAGATCGATGTATTAAAAATACATAAGTCGCTAACGCAGTAATAACATCTGGAAACAAGGTACGCGTTTAAAAAGCCTTTCTCGGAGTCGATGCAACATCCTGTAATAAGGGAGGTTTCCGACGCGGGCAATAGACATTTCCTACATCAATCATCACCACGCCTTGTTAGCGTGTTTCAGCATTTGACGCAGATTCAAATCCGAAATGGCTTGCTGCTCAGGCTTGTTTAATTGCCTGCTCAAGATCGGGTTCATAAACAGCAAAAGGATAAGCGTATGTTTGCCCCGGCTAATGCTCACCCGTTCACGCTGGTAATACCCACAGTGCGCAACGATTTTAAAGTGCTGGCGTTTGAAGGCAATGAAGCCATCAGCGCCTTGTATGCAATTAATGTTGAACTGGTCAGCGAGTATCCGGATGTCGATCTGGAAAGCCTGCTCAGCCAACCCGCATTTCTGCAGTTCGGCCTCAATGGCGAAGGCATTCATGGTCGCATCGAAAATGCGTTCGCGGGTGAGATCGGCAGGCGCCTGACGCGTTATCACCTGACCTTGGTGCCGGCGCTGCACTACTTGCAGTTCCGCCACGATCAACGGATTTTCCAACGCCAGACGGTGCCGCAAATCATCGCCCAAGTGCTCAAAGGCCATGGCATCCAGGCTGACGCGTTTACCTTCCACCCCTGCGCGAGTCCCGAGCGCGAATACTGCACCCAATACGGGGAAAGTGATTTCGAGTTCGTTCAGCGACTGTGTGCCGAGGAGGGTATCGCGTGGCATCACCAACACACTCAAGACGGTCACCGGCTGATATTTACCGAGCACCAGTCCTTCTTCCCCACACTGGGTAAAACCCCTTATCAGCAAGGCACGGGCATGGTGGCGGAGCATTCGGTCGTCAGTCAGTTCTCGATGCGTTTCAGCACCCGTACCAGCCAGGTTACGCGCCGAGGGTATGACCTGAAACGCCCGAGCCGGTTGCTGGAAAGCCGCATCAACGCCAGGTTCAACCCAGCGCTTGAGGACTATCGCTACCCGCTGTTTCAAGAGAGTGAAGAACGCGGCAAACAGCTCGTCCGGCAAGGGCTGGAACGGCATCGTGCCGATTACCAATTGGCCGAGGGCGAAAGCGACGAGCCGACGCTGCGCAGCGGTCACCTCTTCGGCCTGACCGACCACCCGCGTGAGACGTATAACGATTCCTGGCTGCTACTCAGCGTGACGCATGCCGGAAAATTGCCTCAATCATTGGAAGAGGCAATGGCCAGCGACGCCAAACCTGAGGACGGCTTTAATCAGGGCTACCGCAACACCTTCACCGCGATTCCATGGGACGTGTTTTATCGTCCACGGATGCCTGCACCAAGACCGCTACTGGTCTGCCAGACCGCCCGGGTCACCGGCCCTGCGGGCGAAGAAATTTATTGCGATGAATACGGGCGCGTGAAAGTCGAATTCCACTGGGACCGGGCCGAACACGACAACGAAATGAGCAGCTGCTGGGTGAGGGTTTCGTCCAGCTGGGCGGGTGAAGGCTTTGGTTCGATGACCGTCCCGCGCATCGGCATGGAAGTGGTGGTCACGTTCCTGGAGGGCAATCCCGACAACCCGTTGATCACCGGTTGCGTGCCGAACAAGGTCCAGTCTGTCCCCTACTCCCTGCCCGAAAACAAAACCAGAACCGTGCTGCGCAGCCACAGCTCACCCCGCAGTCGCGGTTACAACGAACTGATGATCGAAGACCGCGCCGGGCAGGAAAAAATCTACCTGCGCGCTCAGCGCGACATCGAACAGTTAGTGCTCAACAACAGTTGGCTGGACGTGGGCAAGGATCGTCGGGAAATCATCAAGGGTGACAGCATTGCGCTGTTCGAGGGCGAAGAACACCGCACCGTCACGGCGGATCGCAAGGTCAAGCTTCAGGCCAGCGACTACCTGCAGATTGCAGGGAGCCGCCACACGCAGATCGGCGAAGCCCTGGTGGTCGAGGCCGGTGAGCATGTTCATATCAAGGCAGGAGCCCATCTGGTGCTGGACGCCGGCGCCAGCATGACCTTGAAGGCGGGCGGTCAGCACATCGTCATCAATGCCGACGGGGTGTTCAGCAGCAGCGAGATCGAGGTCGGTGGTTCGCCAGTGGCAGGGTTGGCCGCAAGGGCGTTGATGCCGGGAGCGGTGACGGGCTTGCTGGCCCTCGTAGCGCCGCAGGTGGAGCCGCTCGTGGATGAATTGGAGGAAGGGCAGGAAGAAGAAGAGGAGGAAGTCGAAGAGGAAGCGGGGATCACGTTGCGCATTGGCGTGTTCTTTGATGGCACCGGGAATAACCGATCCAACAGTGAGAAGGCTGCGGGGTGTTATGCGAGTGATGTGAATCTGGAGGAGGCGGCTGAATACATTCGTCTGTTTTGTGAGAAGCATGGGTATGACGGTAAGGGCGGCGTGCCAGATGACAGTTATGGGAATGACTCGAGTAATGTGGCGAAGCTGTTTGAGCTGTATAGAGATGACAGTGATATACAAATTGCAGTTGAAGAGACGATAGGGTTTATCCGCGTTTATCTGGAAGGCATCGGCACCATCAACGGTGAAGAGGATTCGTCTTTTGCGAAAGCGACCGGCAGGGGCGCGCATGGTGTGCTGGCGAGAGTGGAGCAGAGTCCTTCACTCATAATAGAAAAGCTTCGGAGATTTCAGCGGAGCAACCCGGAGCGGCACATCGAAAGAGTCGAGTTCGATATTTTTGGCTTCAGTCGTGGAGCCGCCGCCGCGCGGCATTTTGCCAATGAAGTCCTGAAGGGCAACAAGAGTATTTTGGCTTCGGCCCTGGCAGATGCTCCCGGGTTTGTTGAGGATTTTACCTGGCGCACCAACACCGAAGTCGCCATCAACTTTATCGGCCTCTTCGACACCGTTGCCGCCATAGCAAGAAACCCCCACAACGCCAACAACCCCGTTGTTGACCTGCACCTGCCCCCCGATATCGCGAAAAAAATCGTGCACCTCGTGGCTCGCGACGAGCGCCGCCACAACTTTCCGCTCAATAGTGTTGGCGCTGCCGACATCGCGCTGCCGGGTGTCCACTCCGACCTGGGGGGTGGCTACCTGCCAAATGCCATCGAGCGGGTCCTGCTGAGTAAACCAAGCAGTAGCACCCACATTGATCTTGCCGTGCCGTCCACCGCAACAAACGCCTACCTCAGCACTCAGGCAGAGCTGGGGCGCCTTCAGCGCCAACTCGTTCTGTATGGGCTGCAGCTGGAGGTAAAAACCTGGTCAGTGGAACGTCGTACCACCGCCAAAGGCGACAGAAGTGAATGGAAAAATGTCTATGCAGCGGTCCGCAGCGAGCGGACGGTGAGCAACGAGTTGGCCTTGGTTTACCTGCGCATCATGCGGGAGTTGGCGGCGAGGCACGACGTTCCATTCCGCGCTATCAAAGACAAAGATCCGAGGCTTTCTTTACCCGCTGAACTGCAACCCATCGCCCAAAAACTGATGGCTTATGCGCTGGGCGAGACCCGCCATGTGGGCTTGAGTCTGGACGAAGATGAGTTGCTGCTCAGACGTTACATTCACCAGTCCGCTCACTGGAATGCTGGCATTGGCTCCAAAGAAAGCCTCTTGGACATCGTGTTTATCAATCGACCTGCCGAAAACCATGTACGCGTGGTGCATCCCAATGCTTAAGCATTCATTCATGGTCAACGTGGGTATTGCACTGCTGTTGTCGCTCTCCTTGGGTGGCTGCACTCAGGATCATCGTACGTCATTGCCTTATGACGCGTGGAGCCTCAATTTTTTTGCGCCTCCCTATATGGAAGCCTGGATTGAGACCGCTGATGTTGTCGATATCAATGAGCGCGTGTTCCGCGGTGCCGGTAGCGGAGGCGTCACCACAGGCTATCCCCGCGCTCTCAGTAAAGGCATACCTGCAAAATTCAACGGTAAACCCAAAGGATGGGCCAAGCATCCGGGCGGCAGTGGCCGACGCGTCATGGGCGCTGAAATGCCGCGTTTGGTCTATGTGCGCTGGCAATCGTTGGTCGAGCCGCAAACCTATGAGGCGTACATCGAGATTCCGGAGTCGGCTCGAGAGGCCATGCGAAAAAGCGAGGATGTATTTTGTGCGTTCGACGGCAAGGTGATAACGGATTACCGAAAACTGCTGGTAGTGGGTTTGGCGCCGGGAGGGATTGCCAAAGTATGGGTGGGGGGCCCTTGTCTGCCGGAAATTGAGGTCACTCGCGTACAAGGCACGATCAATCCCGAAGGTCCCTACAGGGGACAATCAGATGGTGAGTACTATTTTCTTTCCGAAGAATCCAAAGCGTACATCGACAAATTTGGTATCCCTTATGGCAGTTGGTAACGGGTGCCAACATGGTAAGCCTTCATTCATGGTCAACGTGGGCATTGCGCTGTTGATTGCAATGTTCCTGAGCGGCTGCACTCTGGATCATCACCGGTCATTGCCGTATGACGCGTGGAGTCTTAATTTTTTTGCCCCCGACTACATGGAGGCCTGGATCGAAACGGCGGACGTTGTCGACATCAATAAGCGCGTGTTCCGCGGCGCGGGCAGCGGTTTACCCTCACTAGGGTATCCACGCGCGTTCAGCAAAGGCATACCTGCAAAATTCAACGGTAATCCTAAAGGATGGGCCGAGCATCCGAGCGGTAGCGGCCGACGCGTCACGGGCGCTGATCTGCCGAGTTTGGTCTACGTGCGTTGGCAGTCAATGGTCGAACCGCAAACTTACGAGGCGTACATCGAGATTCCCGAGTCAGCTCGAGAGCTCATGCGCAAAAGCGAGGATGTATTTTGTGCGTTCGACGGCAAGGTGATTACAGATTACCGAAAACTGCTGGTGGTAGGTTTGGCACCGGGAGGAATCGCCAAAGTGTGGTTAGGAGGGCCTTGCCTAAAATCGACCGAAGTCACCCGCGTACAAGGCACGATCAACCCTGAGGGCCCTTACGGGGGTAAGTCCAACGGAAAACATCGACCGCTTTCAGAAGAATCCAAAGTCTACGTCGAAAAATTCGGAATCCCTTATGGCAGCTGGTAAGAAGTCCCAACATTTTCGGCAGTTAAACTCCACTAAACAGCGCTTGTTTAAAACTCCTCAGAGTTACTTCCGGCAAGCTACAACACCTTGCGCCGTTACCTACGGCTACGCCAGAATCCGCCGGCTTGTGCGCTTTGAAACCGCTCGGTAACTTGATTCCTGTCACTGAACCTCAGTGATCGGGTTTAGTCGCCCGCTGGTAATTGAAGTTGCACGAGCGTCCATCAGACGGGTGTTGCCTACCTGTATTTGATGGTGGCTGTGCGCAGGGCACTTTCGAGTGCGCCGGCTTCTTCAATTCCCCGGTCCGACTAACCTGCGCACAGCTGCCACCCCTTCGTTTAGTCGGCGAAGTGGAATCAGCATCACTCAAGGAATTGAAGATTATGTTCAAGGTCACACCCAACCCGCCAGACACCGACCCGACCTCCCCCTACGAAAATCACGACTCAAACGCCCTCAACGAAGACGCCGAGCAGACCCTCGACCCCCCCTCGCCACCAACGGAACCAAAACCACCAAAGCGCAACGGCCACCTCTTCGCTGTCTGCCCCGGCATCAACACGGAAGCCCTCCTCGCCAACGCTTCGGAAGACTTGCTGTCCATCAGCGCCATCGCCAACGACCTCGCAGACGATGTGGATGGTTCACGCCGTTCCGTAGCCCTAGCGCTCAGCCGTATGGCTGACGGCGTGCATTTATTGGTGGAACGAGCGCTGGATCATCTGAACGAACCGGATATGGCTGCGGTTTTCGCCCAGCAACAAAGTCGAGTCATTTAAACCGCCGCCCACAAAAAATGGGCACCCAACCCAGTTGGCGTGCCCATTTTTCATTCCGCTCTCCCGCAATGCGGGCAGGGAATACTGATTACGGATTAACGCTGTCTTTCAACGATTTGCCTGGCTTGAACGCAACCGTGTTGCTTGCCTTGATTTTGACGGGCTCACCGGTTTGCGGGTTTTTGCCGGTGCGGGCACCGCGGTGGCGTTGCAGGAAGGTGCCGAAGCCCACCAGCGTGACGCTGTCCTTGCGGTGCAGAGCGCCGGTGATTTCTTCGAGAACGGCGTTGAGGACGCGGTTGGCCTGCTCTTTGGTGAGATCTGCTTTTTCCGCGATTGCAGCGGCGAGTTCTGGTTTACGCATTAGTGAAGCCCCTTTGACGGTTTTTTGTTGTTATGTCCGTGCTGTTCTCGTTGGAACAGCGCCCAAAGCGCCGCAGGTGCTCTACTCTGCGGCAGACGGGAGTGAGAATGGCACGCAGCGGGGAGCCGCGCCAGTGTCGGCGCGACGTTTGTGGGGGCAAAAGCGGGGTGATTCCGACAGAACGACCAGTATTTACGCCAGCAGCGCAGGAAGCTCTTTGTTCAGTGCCAGTTTGTCCATCACCGCTGCGCCGGTCAGGGCGTAACCGAGCAGTTTGCCGTCGGCATCGCGGCACAATGCCTTGATGTCCGCGCCCTGCCCTTCCACGGTCCAGACGCCTTCCAGACCGCGTGGCGGAGGGGAAACGACCAAGGGGCAGACCGGCGTTTTAACGGTAATCGGCATCGCGCCGTAGTTCACCACGGTAGGGTTGCCGGCGAGGGTTTGGGCCAGTGCTCTGGCGCAACTCATGAGCGGCATGACGTACAGCAAATTCAATCCGTCGACCTCGGCACAATCACCCAGCGCGTAGATGTTGGCGTGGGAGGTTTTCAGATGCCGGTCGACCACAACGCCACGATTGACCTGCACGCCGGCAGCGGCGGCCAGGTCGATGCGTGGGCGCAAGCCGATGGCCGATACCACGACGTCGCACGCAATGACCTGACCGTCGGACAGATGCGCTTCCAGCCCGTCAGCCACCCGTTGCAAGCGATTGAGCACCGGGCCGAGGTGGAAGCGTGCACCGAGGCTTTCCAGCCCGGCCTGTACCGCTGCGGCGGCTGCCGGGTGCAACAGGGTCGGCATGACTTGTTCGCAAGGTGCAACCAGTTGCACCTCGTAGCCGCCGAGCATCAGGTCGTTGGCAAATTCGCAGCCGATCAAGCCGGCGCCGAGCAACAACACGCGACGTTTACCGGCCGCCGCGGCCCGAAAGCGTGCGTAGTCTTCCAGATCGTTGATCGGAAACACGCTGTCAGCCGCATCACCTTCGATAGGCACGCGCACGGTTTCAGCCCCCCAGGCCAGGACCAGGTCGCGATAGATCACCGATTCTTCGCCGATCCACAAACGCTTGTGGCCCGGATCGATGCCGCTGATCCGCGTGTGGGTGCGCACTTCGGCCTTCAGTTGCTCGGCCATGGCACCGGGGTCGGCCATGCTCAGGCCGTCAGCGTCTTTGTTCTTGCCGAAGCCGGTGGACAGCATCGGCTTGGAGTAGGAGCGGCCATCATCTGCGGTAATCAGCAACAGCGGGGTTTCACCATCGAGTTTGCGAAACTCTCGGGCCAGGTTGTAGCCAGCCAGGCCAGTGCCAATGATCACGACAGGTGCGTTCATTCCTTACTCCTCTGTTTGCTTAGTTGATTTCAATCATTTCGAAATCCATCTTGCCGACGCCGCAGTCCGGGCACAGCCAGTCTTCCGGCACGTCCTGCCACAGGGTGCCCGGCGCAATGCCGTCGTCCGGCCAGCCGTCGGCTTCGTTATAAATCAGGCCGCAGACCACACATTGCCACTTTTTCATTCAGATACTTCCTCAGGATTCAGGCTTTTACCGGCGCGAACGGTCAATGGTTGAAGCGCTGCCGTCCGGCTCAGGGCGTTTTGTACTGATCGAGCCCGGCAGATGCAAGCCTGTTCGACGCAACGCCATGCCGGATCAATCAAATTCGCCGACTGACATGGTAAGCTCGCCGCCTCATTTGCTGCCAATAATGACTCACTGTGCCGCACTCAAAATTCCCCTGCCCGGCCCCGCTATGGCGTCCTCAAAGCCAACTGGCACCCCTCCCCGACACGTCTACCCTCGACTGGCTGTTCGATGAAGGTTCACTAACCCGACGGTTGATCCGTCTGTCGAATGACCGGTTCAGCGTCTCGCCTTTGTTCGAAGGCTGGCAACCGCTGCGTGACGACGAATGTGTCGCACTGAATCTCGATGAAGGCAGCGAGGGCTGGGTGCGCGAGGTGTACTTGCGCGGACACGGCGAGGCCTGGGTATTTGCCCGTAGCGTGGCGGCGCGCAGTGCGTTGCAGGGCGACGGGTTGCACATGGATGAACTGGGCAGCCGCTCACTGGGGGAGCTACTGTTTTGCGATCAAGCGTTCCAGCGCCGCGCCATTGAGGTTTGTCACTATCCAGAACAATGGTTGCCGGCGGAGTGCCGGTCGCCGGAACTGTGGGGCCGTCGCTCACGCTTCGACCGTGGTGCCCTGAGCGTGCTGGTGGCCGAGATCTTCCTGCCGACTTTATGGACGGCCGCCCGCACCCATCCGGAGAATTGCTGATGTATCAGAGCCTGCTCAAGTCCCTGAATCGCGTAAACCCTCGGGCGTGGGATTTCATTCAGCTGACCCGCATGGATAAACCGATCGGCATTTACCTGCTGCTCTGGCCGACGCTGTGGGCGCTGTGGATCGCTGGCAAGGGTTCACCTTCGCTGGCCAACATTGTGATCTTTGTTCTGGGCGTCGTGCTGACCCGTGCCGGTGGTTGCGTGATCAACGACTGGGCTGATCGCAAGGTCGACGGTCATGTGAAACGCACTGAACAGCGGCCCTTGGTCAGCGGCAAGATCAGCTCGAAAGAAGCCCTGGTGTTTTTTGCGTTGCTGATGGGCGTGAGCTTCCTGCTGGTGTTGTGCACCAACGCAGCGACGGTCTGGCTGTCGTTCGGTGGCCTGGCGCTGGCATTCAGTTATCCGTTCATGAAGCGCTACACCTATTACCCGCAAGTGGTGCTCGGTGCGGCGTTTTCCTGGGGTATGCCTATGGCGTTCACCGCCGAGACCGGGGAACTGCCGGCGGCGGCGTGGTTACTGTGGATCGCCAACCTGCTGTGGACGGTGGGTTACGACACCTATTACGCAATGACTGATCGGGATGACGACCTGAAAATCGGCGTGAAATCGACAGCGATTCTGTTTGGTGAAGCAGACCGGGTGATCATTCTGACGCTGCAGGGGCTGGCGCTGGGTTGCCTGTTGCTGGCCGGTTCGAAATTCGAACTCGGGGGCTGGTTTCACTTGGGGTTGCTGGCAGCGGCGGGTTGTTTTGCATGGGAGTTCTGGTACACCCGTGGCAAGGACCGGATACGTTGCTTCAAGGCGTTTTTGCACAACCACTGGGCAGGGTTGGCAATTTTCGTGGGGATCGTGCTGGATTACGCGTTGCGTTGAATCGCTTCATTTAGCAGCTGGCGCAGCCTGCGTTGGCTCCATTGTGGCGAGGGGATTCATCCCCGTTGGGTCGCGCAGCGGCCCCATCTTTACGACTGCTGCGCAGCCGAACGGGGATGAATCCCCTCGCCACAGAGCAGCCGAACGCAGGCTTCGCCAGCTGCTACAGGATTACCGTGTACAGGATTACCGTGTTGCCGGGTTACATTTTCGGTCCGCTGTTGGTGATCACGTGCCAGACGTCTTTCATTTTGTCGCCCGTCTTGTCACCTGGAGCTTTGTCCTTCATGAAGTAGTACAGCGGTTTGCCCTTGTAGGCCCACTGCATCGTGCCGTCGTCACGCTTGACGATGGTCCAGTCACCTTCAGCCTTGTCATCCGCTTGCGCCTTCAACGGTGGCCAGTTTTCCGCGCACTGACCGGTGCACACAGACTTGCCGCCCGTATCCTTGTCGAAGGTGTACAAGGTCATACCTTTATGGTCGACCATCATCCCGTCTTTCATCATCGCAGGCTCAGCCGCGAAGGCCATCGATGGCAAAACCAGGGCGGCTGCCAGCATCAGGGCTTTAAGGGATAGCGTGTACTGAGTCATGGAAACCTTCTTTTGTGGTTGTCAGGGTTCGGACTTAGAGCTTAGTTCAGGTTCATGACAATCGCAGGGCGACTAAAATACTGTCACACGACTGCAATAATTCCGTTATCTAATGCGGCGCAAGACAGTTAAATGACAAGAGGATTAAAGGCATGGTTGGCAGGAGCATTCTGATCGTCGACGACGAAGCGCCCATTCGCGAAATGATCGCCGTTGCGTTGGAAATGGCCGGCTATGACTGCCTGGAGGCTGAGAACTCCCAGCAGGCCCATGCCATTATCGTCGACCGCAAGCCGGACCTGATCCTGCTCGACTGGATGTTGCCGGGCACGTCCGGCATCGAACTGGCCCGCCGCCTCAAGCGCGATGAGCTGACCGGGGACATTCCGATCATCATGCTTACGGCCAAGGGCGAGGAAGACAACAAGATCCAGGGTCTTGAAGTCGGCGCTGATGATTACATCACCAAACCCTTTTCTCCCCGCGAGCTGGTGGCGCGACTCAAGGCCGTGCTGCGGCGTGCAGGGCCGACGGACGGCGAATCGCCGATCGAAGTCGGCGGACTGCTGCTGGACCCGATCAGCCACCGTGTCACCATCGACGGTAAACCTGCCGAGATGGGCCCGACCGAATACCGCTTGCTGCAATTCTTCATGACCCACCAGGAACGCGCCTACACCCGTGGCCAACTACTGGATCAAGTGTGGGGCGGCAATGTTTATGTCGAAGAACGCACGGTCGATGTGCACATCCGTCGTCTGCGCAAAGCCTTGGGTGATGCTTACGAGAATCTGGTACAAACCGTGCGCGGCACCGGTTACCGGTTCTCTACCAAGGCCTGACCCGGACTTTTCCCGCCCGACAAGCTGACAAGGACGCGCTTCAAGTGAACCAAAACTGGCATGGCACCCTGATTCGCCACATGCTGCTACTGGTCACCGCCTGCCTGGTGATCGGCTTGATTACCGGCTATTACGGCTGGAGTCTCGCCGCAGGCCTGGGCCTTTACCTGGCCTGGACTCTCAAGCAATTGCTGCGTCTGCACGAGTGGTTGCGCCTGCACAAACCCGATGAAGCACCGCCAGACGGCTATGGCCTGTGGGGCGAAGTGTTCGACAGCATCTACCACCTGCAACGCCGTGACCAACGTGTCCGCGGACGCCTGCAAGCCGTGATCGACCGGGTTCAGGAGTCCACCGCTGCCCTTAAAGATGCAGTGATCATGCTCGACACTGACGGCAACCTCGAATGGTGGAACCGCGCGGCAGAAACCCTGCTAGGTCTCAAGACGCCGCAGGACAGCGGTCAGCCTGTGACCAACCTGGTGCGCCATCCCCGCTTCAAGGAATACTTCGAGCAGGACAGCTACGCCGAGCCGCTGGAAATCCCTTCGCCGATCAATGACCGCCTGCGCATTCAGCTGTACATCACCCGCTACGGCAACAACGAGCATTTGATGCTGGTGCGGGACGTGACGCGCATCCATCAGCTGGAACAGATGCGTAAAGACTTTATCGCCAACGTTTCCCACGAGTTGCGCACACCGCTGACGGTGATTTGTGGCTACCTGGAAACCCTGCTTGATAACGTCGAGGAAGTGAACCCGCGCTGGACCCGCGCCCTGCAGCAGATGCAGCAACAAGGCGGACGCATGCAGACGCTGCTCAATGACTTGCTGCTGCTGGCCAAACTGGAGGCCACCGATTACCCCTCGGACAACCAGCCCGTGGCCATCGACAGCTTGTTGCAGTCGATCAAGAGCGACGCGCAGCAACTGTCCGATCAGAAAAATCATCACATCACCCTCGAAGCCGATCCGACGATCCAGCTCAAGGGCAGCGAAGCCGAATTGCGCAGTGCATTTTCCAACCTGGTGTTCAACGCAGTGAAATACACCCCGGCCGAGGGCAAAATCCGCATTCGCTGGTGGGGCGATGAACAAGGTGCGCACCTGAGCGTGCAGGACTCCGGCATGGGCATCGACAGCAAGCACCTGCCGCGCCTGACGGAACGCTTCTACCGGGTCGACTCCAGCCGCAACTCCAACACCGGCGGCACCGGGCTTGGGCTGGCCATCGTCAAACACGTGCTGTTGCGCCACCGCGCCCGGATGGAAATCAGCAGCGTGCCGGGCCACGGCAGCACGTTCACCTGCCATTTCGCGCCCGCCCAAGTCACCAAAACCCTGGTCATCAGTACCACTGACTAATACCGGCCAGCACGCGCCACTATGCAATTAACCAGTCAGCCGCTACATTGGCTGACTTGTGCCTGCCCTTCAGGTACACATTTTTTCTTTCTTTCGAATACACGGAACCCGCAAAACTCCATCATGGACCCATCCCCTGGCTTGACCCTCGCGACACTCTTCGCCGATTTCGGCATGATTCTTTTTGCTCTGATCCTGGTTTTGCTCAACGGCTTTTTCGTTGCGGCGGAATTCGCCATGGTCAAATTGCGCTCGACCCGGGTTGAAGCCATCGCCGAGAAGAACGGCTGGCGCGGGCACATCCTGCGCACCGTTCACAGTCAGCTCGATGCGTACCTCTCGGCGTGCCAGCTGGGTATCACCCTCGCCTCCCTCGGCCTCGGCTGGGTCGGTGAACCGGCGTTCGCACACATCCTCGAGCCGCTGCTGGAAGCCGTAGGCGTGCAGTCGGCCGAAGTGATCAAGGGCGTGTCGTTCTTCGCTGCCTTCTTCGTCATTTCGTACCTGCACATCGTGGTTGGCGAACTGGCCCCGAAATCCTGGGCCATCCGCAAGCCCGAGCTGCTGTCGCTGTGGACCGCCGTACCGCTGTACCTGTTCTACTGGGCCATGTACCCGGCCATCTACCTGCTCAACGCCAGTGCCAATACGATCCTGCGGATCGCTGGCCAGGGTGAACCCGGCCCGCATCACGAGCACCATTACAGCCGTGAAGAACTGAAGCTGATCCTGCACTCAAGCCGTGGTCAGGACCCGAGTGACCAAGGTATGCGTGTATTGGCCTCGGCAGTGGAAATGGGCGAGCTGGAAGTCGTCGACTGGGCCAACTCCCGGGAAGACTTGGTGACGCTGGAGTTCAACGCGCCGCTGAAGGAAATCCTGGCGATGTTCCGTCGCCACAAGTTCAGCCGTTATCCGGTGTACGACAGCGATCGCCAGGAGTTCGTCGGTCTGCTGCATATCAAGGATCTGCTGCTGGAACTGGCGGCGCTGGACCATATTCCCGAGTCGTTCAACCTGGCCGAACTGACCCGTCCGCTGGAGCGCGTTTCCCGTCATATGCCGCTCTCGCAACTGTTGGAGCAGTTCCGCAAAGGCGGTTCGCACTTTGCACTGGTTGAAGAGGCTGATGGCAACATCATCGGTTACCTGACCATGGAAGACGTGCTGGAAGTATTGGTTGGTGATATCCAGGACGAACACCGCAAGGCTGAGCGCGGAATTCTCGCGTACCAACCGGGCAAGTTGCTGGTGCGCGGTGACACGCCTCTGTTCAAGGTCGAACGGCTGCTGGGTATCGATCTGGACCACGTTGAGGCCGAGACCTTAGCCGGGCTGGTCTACGACAGTCTGAAGCGGGTGCCGGAAGAGGAAGAAGTGCTGGAAGTCGAGGGGCTGCGGATCATCATCAAGAAAATGAAAGGGCCGAAGATTGTTCTGGCCAAGGTGTTGATGCTGGATTGATGCGGGCTTGCTGGGCTTGCTAGTCCTGCTGGGCCTGCTGGGCTTTTGTGGTGAGGGGATTTATCCCCGTTGGGTCGCGAAGCGGCCCCTTCGTATTTAGACGCATTGGGACGGCTGCGCCGTCCAACGGGGATAAATCCCCTCGCCACAGATAAATCCCCTCGCCACAGAGGAATCATCTCATCACAGATGAATCCTCTTACCGCAATTGAATCCTGCCACTTTCACTGCTTGCCCAACGCAAAGTTGGGCAACGCTCCTACCGGTTGATTGAACTGGTAAGGAATCGACACCAGCCCCAGTCCGGTATTGCGCTGCACCACGAAATGCAGGTGCGGCCCGCTGCTGTTGCCAGTATTGCCTGACAACGCCAGCGCGCTGCCCACTGCCACACGCTGCCCCTCCCGAACGCTCACCGAACCCTGCATAAGGTGCAGGTACACGCCCATCGTCCCGTCATCGTGCAGCACGCGCACAAAATTGCCGGAAGGATCGGTGCCACGGCCGGTCTGCCTGTTCTCGGTTTTCACCACCACTCCACCCCTGGCCGCAATGATCGGTGTGCCCTCAGGCATGGCGATGTCGATGGCGTAGCGGTTCTTCGGGCCGAAATGGCTGTATTGGCCATTGGCACCCTGACTCAGGCGAAACGGGCCACCACGCCACGGCAACGGGTATCGGTAGGCCATGGCAGCGCCTGAGGGGTCGCCCAGGGAGTATTCGAATTTCGGGGTATACACAAGCGGCCTTCCCGCCTGGGTGGCCTTCAGCAGCGCCAGGCGAATGTTGCTGCGTGCCGGCATCACCCGGCGAATCGGTCGACTTGGCGCGCCGCTGACGTTTTTCAGACCGGCGAAACTCAGCTCGATCTCCACCGGGGCATAGAGGTCATTGCGTACGAAGACACTGTCGGCGCCCTTCTGCTTCTTGATGTCCAGGTACACCTGCCCCCCAAGGTTCTCGACCATGCGATCGCGAAAAACGAACACTTGTGAGCCCTTCGTGGGGCGGTCGCTGTAGGAGACCACGCCGTTCGCGTCTTTGGATTTGTAGATCGTCATGGCCACAGCCGAGGTGGAGGCCATGAAAAGACCACAGAGAAAAATCAGGCGCACGAGCATTGGCAAGGGTTCTATCGAGGAAGGCCTGGGGAGGAGCCTAGCAGCTGCAATGGACCCGTGGAGGTGGCAGATGTTTCAAGTTCGGCCGTTCAGGGGATAGGTGGTGAATGTGAGCCCCCTTCGCGACCTGTTCGCGAAGAGGTCTATCAGGCAACGCGATACCTACGCACCCGGAATGAAATGCTTCTGCACCGTACCCCGAGCAATCAATCGGGAAATGTAGTCGAGTTTCTGCGCGTCCTGATCCACAAAACGGAAGGTCAGCTGCAACCATTCACTGTCAGGCTTGGGCTCGTAGGCGACGATGGCGTGCAGGTAGCCGTTCAGGCGGGCGACTTCAGCATTGTCACCCTGCTCCAGGTCGAGCACGGCGCTGTCGAGCACTTGTGGCAACGCATCGGTACGCTTCACCACCAGCAGCGCTTCCTTGAGGCTCAAGGCCTTGATCACGCATTGCTGAGTGCCACTCGACAGGCGCAACTGGCCTTGGCCACGACCAGCCGTGATGGCTGCCCCGGCGCTTACCTTGACTGGCGGGGTGTTCAGCAGACCACGTGACGGTGCCAGCGTGGGCGAGGCAGTGACTACGGTGGCCTGGCCGCCGGTCAAGGCGTTCAGGGAATCGTTACCGAAGGCCGAGTTCACTTTTACCGGGGCGCTGTTCATCAAAGCGTCGAGCTTGCCAACCTTGTTCAACGCCTGCTTGACCTTGGTCAGCAGTTGCTCGTTGTTGAAAGGCTTGCTGACGTAGCCGGAAACACCGGCCTGGATCGCCTGGATGACGTTCTCTTTGTCGCCGCGACTGGTCACCATCACAAAAGGCATGGTCTTGAGATTGTCCTGCTCTCGGCACCAGGTCAGCAGTTCCAGACCGGACATTTCCGGCATTTCCCAATCACACAGCACCAGATCAAACACTTCTTTTGTCAGCAAGGTCTGCGCTTTCTTGCCGTTGATCGCATCTTCGATCCGAATGCCCGGAAAATAGTTACGCAGGCACTTTCTCACCAGGTCACGAATGAATGACGCATCGTCCACGACCAACACACTGACCTTACTCATCCATCACCCCTTCAAAACCCCGGCAAGCGTAGCGCATTGCTGATGGCATATTGCCAAAACCCTCAGTCACGCCGGGACTTTTCGTTCACGGGTGCTGTTGTCGAATGCATAGGCCACAAACAAAAACGCCCGACCAAAAGGCCGGGCGTTTCTCTTGGGCAAACTTACTTATCGTCAACTTTGCCCGGAACATTAGCGGTTTCACCACTTGTGCCTTCAACTTCTTCCTTCATGCGCTTCAGGCCCAAGTGACGCACATCGGTGCCACGGACCAGGTAAATTACCAGCTCGGAAATGTTGCGCGCGTGATCGCCAATCCGCTCCAGCGAACGCAATACCCAGATAATGCTCAAGACACGCGAGATAGAGCGCGGGTCTTCCATCATGTAGGTCGCCAGTTCACGCAGCGCGGTCTTGTATTCGCGGTCGATGATCTTGTCGTACTGGGCCACCGACAACGCCAGGTCGGCGTCGAAACGGGCAAAGGCGTCCAGGGCATCGCGAACCATGTTGCGCACCTGGTCGCCGATATGACGTACTTCAACGTAACCGCGTGGTGCTTCGCCTTCTTCGCACAGCTGAATAGCGCGACGGGCGATTTTGGTCGCCTCATCACCAATACGCTCCAGGTCGATCACCGACTTGGAGATGCTGATGATCAGCCGCAAGTCAGAGGCCGCAGGCTGACGGCGGGCCAGAATGCGCAGGCATTCTTCGTCGATATTGCGTTCCATCTGGTTGATCTGGTCGTCGATCTCGCGAACCTGCTGGGCCAGGCCGGAGTCGGCCTCGATCAGCGCGGTGACCGCGTCGTTGACCTGCTTTTCCACCAGGCCGCCCATGGCCAGAAGGTGGCTGCGCACTTCCTCGAGCTCTGCGTTGAACTGGGCGGAAATGTGATGGGTAAGGCCTTCTTTACTAATCATGTTGGCGTCCTTGGAGCGTCCGGTAAGGTGCGGTGGACCGCAGCGTCAGTTCAGTGAGCAAACCACCACCTGCTAGCCGTAACGACCGGTGATGTAGTCTTCGGTCTGCTTCTTCGCCGGATTGGTGAACAACGTATCGGTGTCGCCGAATTCCACCAGTTTGCCCATGTACATGAACGCCGTGTAGTCGGAAACTCGCGCGGCTTGCTGCATGTTATGGGTCACGATGACGATGGTGAATTTCGATTTCAGTTCGTAGATCAGCTCTTCGACTTTCAGCGTGGAGATCGGGTCGAGTGCCGAGCACGGCTCATCGAGCAGCAACACTTCCGGCTCTACGGCGATGGTACGGGCGATCACCAGACGTTGCTGCTGACCACCGGACAGGCCGAGTGCCGACTCGTGCAGGCGGTCTTTGACCTCGTCCCACAGCGCCGCACCTTTCAAGGCCCACTCAACGGCCTCGTCGAGTACACGTTTCTTGTTGATGCCCTGGATGCGCAGGCCGTAAACCACGTTTTCGTAGATGGTTTTCGGGAAAGGGTTGGGCTTCTGGAACACCATCCCGACACGACGACGCAGCTCGGCCACGTCTTCGCCCTTGCGGTAGATGTTGTTGCCGTAGAGGTTGATCGCACCTTCCACACGGCAGCCATCGACCAGGTCGTTCATGCGGTTGAACGTGCGCAGTAGCGTGGACTTGCCGCAGCCGGACGGGCCGATGAAGGCGGTCACGCGCTGCTTCGGAATGTTCATGCTGACGTCGAACAGCGCTTGTTTGTCGCCGTAAAACAGGCTCAGGCCCGGTACTTCGATGGCCACAGTTTCCTGCTCGAGGCTGAGGCTTTGCTTGTCACGGCCCAGGGCTGACATGTTGATGCCGTGGGTATGTGTTTCGTGCTGCATGGGAGGCTCCCTGTGCTAACAAATTCGGTTCAGTGAGCCGCAGGCCAAGCCTGCGGTTACGCAATTCTTTGTAGGAGCAAGGCTTGCCCGCGATGGCAGCCTTGAAATAGTCATCGCGAGCAAGCTGTGCTCCTACAGGGTCAGCATCAGCTATCCAGCGCTTTGTACTTCTCGCGCAGGTGGTTACGGATGTAAACGGCCGACAGGTTCAATGTGGCGATCACCAGCACCAACAGCAGCGCCGTGGCGTACACCAGCGGTCGCGCCGCTTCAACGTTCGGGCTCTGGAAGCCGACGTCATAAATATGGAAGCCCAGGTGCATGATCTTCTGGTCAAGGTGAAGGTACGGGTAGTTGCCGTCCAGTGGCAGCGACGGTGCCAGTTTCACCACACCGACCAGCATCAGCGGCGCCACTTCACCGGCGGCGCGAGCCACGGCCAGGATCATGCCGGTCATCATCGCCGGGCTGGCCATCGGCAGCACGATCTTCCACAAGGTTTCGGCCTTGGTCGCACCGAGGGCCAGCGAGCCTTCGCGCACGGTCCGCGGAATCCGCGCCAGACCTTCTTCCGTGGCCACGATCACCACCGGCACCGCGAGCAGCGCCAGGGTCAAGGAAGCCCACAACAGGCCCGGCGTACCAAAGGTCGGCGCAGGCAACGCTTCGGGGAAGAACAACCGGTCAACCGAACCGCCCAGTACGTAGACGAAGAAACCCAGACCGAACACGCCGTAAACAATTGCAGGCACACCGGCCAGGTTGTTCACCGCGATGCGGATAATCCGGGTCAAGGCGTTCTGTTTTGCATACTCACGCAGGTAAACCGCCGCCAGCACACCGAATGGCGTCACGATCATCGCCATGATCAGGGTCATCATCACGGTGCCGAAAATGGCCGGGAAGATCCCGCCCTCGGTGTTCGCTTCACGCGGGTCGTCGCTCAGGAACTCCCAGACCTTGCTGAAGTAGAAACCAATCTTGGTGAAGGTCCCCATGGCGTTCGGCTGGTAGGCATGCACCACTTTGCCGATGCCGATTTCGATCTCTTTACCGTTGGCGTCGCGGGCCGTCAGGCTGTCGCGATTGAATTGAGCATGCAAATCAGCCAGACGCGCTTCAATGTCCTGATAACGGGCGTTCAGCTCTGCGCGCTCGCCATCCATATCAGCTTGCGCTGTGGCATCAAGGGTGCCCGCCAGCTCGAGTTTACGACCATGCAGACGGATGCGTTCCAACCCGGCGTTGATTGCGCCAATGTCGGATTTTTCCAGGGTCTTGAGCTCGGCAGCCAGCTTGTTGACGCGCTCCACACGCGCCTGCAATTCCGGCCACGCCGCTTCGCCTTCGGCGATGACCTTGCCATCCTGTTTAACGTTGACCAGATAGCCGTAGAAGTTGCCCCACTCGCGACGCTCGATCGCCATCAACTCCGGTGGGGTCTTCTGGTTGGTCAGCCACTCACCCACAATCCAGGTGAAGTCGCTGCCGTTCAGGTCACGGTTGCCGACCTTGATCAGCTCACGGGTCATGAACTCCGGGCCCTGATCGGGCACCGGCAGGCCAGCGCTTTTGAGGCGCTCGCGAGGGACTTCTTCTTTCTGCACCACTTCGCCAATGACCAGGTGATTAGCCTGGCCCGGCACGTCGTAGCTGGCGTGGATCAGGTCCGCCGGCCAGAAATGGCCCAGACCACGCACGGCAATCACTGCCAGCAAGCCAATGGTCATGATGACGGCGATGGACACCGCGCCACCGCTGATCCAGACGCCTGGGGCGCCGCTCTTGAACCATCCGTTCAGGGAGTTCTGTTTCACAGACTTCTACCTTTATTAAAGCGACGAGTATTTCTTGCACAGACGCTGACGAATCAGTTCCGCGAGGGTGTTCATGACGAAGGTGAACAGCAGCAGCACCAAGGCCGAGAGGAACAGCACGCGGTAGTGGCTGCCGCCGACTTCCGATTCGGGCATTTCCACCGCGACGTTGGCAGCCAGGGTGCGCAGGCCTTCGAACAGGTTCATTTCCATGACCGGGGTGTTACCGGTGGCCATCAGCACGATCATCGTTTCACCGACCGCACGCCCCATGCCGATCATCAGCGCCGAGAAAATACCCGGGCTGGCGGTGAGGATCACCACGCGAGTCATGGTCTGCCAAGGTGTGGCGCCGAGGGCCAGGGAGCCCAGGGTCAAGCCGCGTGGCACGCTGAACACGGCGTCTTCGGCAATGGAGTAGATGTTCGGGATCACCGCAAAACCCATCGCCAGGCCTACTACCAGTGCGTTGCGCTGGTCGTAGGTGATACCCAGGTCGTGGGAGATCCACATGCGCATGTCGCCGCCGAAGAACCAGTTTTCCATGTACGGGCTCATGTACAACGACAACCAGCCCAGAAACAGGATCACCGGGATCAGGATCGCGCTTTCCCAGCCATCCGGCACTTTCAGGCGGATCGATTCAGGTAGGCGGCTGAAGGTGAAACCGGCGACCAGAATGCCGATCGGCAGGAGCATCAGCAGGCTGAAGATGCCCGGCAAATGACCTTCTACATACGGTGCGAGGAACAGGCCGGCGAAGAAACCGAGGATCACCGTCGGCATCGCTTCCATCAGCTCGATCACCGGTTTGACCTTGCGGCGCAGGCTCGGGGCCATGAAGTAGGCGGTGTAGATGGCCGCCGCAACAGCCAGTGGCGCAGCCAGCAGCATGGCGTAGAACGCGGCTTTCAAGGTGCCGAACGTCAGTGGCGCGAGGCTCAGTTTGGGTTCGAAATCGGTGTTGGCTGCGGTCGATTGCCAGACGTATTTAGCCTCGTCGTAGTTCTCGTACCAGACTTTGCTCCACAACGCGCTCCACGAAACTTCCGGGTGCGGGTTGTCGAGCAACAGCGGTTGCAGCTTTCCGCCGGCTTCCACGATCACGCGGTTGGCCCGTGGTGACAGACCGAAAATGCCTTGGCCTTCGACCACCTGATCCACCAGCAAGGTGCGGTGGGCGGTGCTGTGGAAGACGCCAAGCTTGCCGGAAGCATCGAGCGCAATAAACCCTTTGCGACGCTCTTCGGCAGTGATTTCAACAATCGGCGTGGTGCCCATCTGGAAGGTACGAATCTGCTTCAGACGCTGCTCGCCATCCGGATCGCGGGCCATGAACCACTGGGCCAGACCCCCCTTGGAGTCGCCGAGGATCAGCGAGATACCGCCAACCAGTTGCGTACTGGCTGTGATTTGCGCTTCGCCATCATCAAGCAGTTTGTAGCGACCATTGAGGCTCTTGTCCCGCAGGCTGAACACGTCGGCCTGAGCGCGACCGTTGATCACATACAACCACTGTTGGCGCGGGTCGACGAAGATGTTTTTTACCGTCTCGGTCATCTGCGGCAGATCGATACGCTTCTGCTCGTTGGTGACTTCGCCGGTCATCATGTTTTCTTCGCTGGTCAGCGACAGAACGTTGAGCTGTGAACCAGTGGAGCCGACCAGCATCAGGGTCGAGTCCGTGGCATTAAGACTGACGTGCTCCAGCGCCCCGCCCGCTTCGTTGAGCGCGATCGGGGTTTCGCCGTACGGGTATTCGATGGCTGGCGAGATAGTCTTCTTGCCATCCGGGTACGAGACTTTATACGTGTGGCGGAACACCAGGGCCTGGCCGTTGGAAAAACCAACCGCGACCAGAGGGGAACCCGGCTGATCTTCACCGATGGAGGTGACCTGGCTGCCTGCTGGCACCGGCAAATCGACACGCTTGAGCTCTGCGCCACTGTCGATATCAAAGAACAGCGCCTGCCCCTTGTCGGAAACCCGCATGGCGACCTGGTTCTGTTCTTCCAGGGAGATCATCAACGGCTTGCCGGCATCTTGCATCCAGGCAGGCGTGATCGAGTCCTTGACGGTCAGATCAGCTCCCTGGAACAGCGGGGCAACAACGTAGGCGAGGAAGAAGAAAATCAGCGTGATCGCGCCGAGAACAGCGAGGCCGCCAACGAGGACGTACCAACGCGTCAGACGGTCTTTAAGCGCGCGAATACGGCGCTTGCGCTGCAACTCAGGCGTATTGAAATCAATTCGCTTGGGGGGATTTGTAGTCATTGTGGAATTGGCCAGATCATTCATTCGCACACCCTAGCGATCCTGTATGACAGAAAGATGACAGTGCAGTGACGCGACAAATCCGCCACCAGCCGGGGGCTGGTAGAGGATCGGAAAATTGGGGGCCGACGTCGGCCGGCATTTGTAGGAGCTGTCGAGGGAACCGAGGCTGCGATCTTTTGATCTTGCAGTTGAAAGCCAGATCAAAAGATCGCAGCCTCGGTTCCCTCGTCAGCTCCTACACAGGTCCGGGGCGTACCCCGGGCCTAGGGTTTTACTTTTTTGCGACTTCAGCGCCGCCTTCCTGCAGACCCAGGTCAGCCAGAGCTTTAGCCGCTACTTTGGCTGGCAGTGGGATGTAACCGTCTTTCACTACCACTTCCTGGCCCTGTTTCGACAGAACCAGTTTCACGAACTCGGCTTCCAGCGGAGCCAGAGGCTTGTTCGGGGCTTTGTTGACGTAAACGTAGAGGAAGCGGGACAGCGGGTACTTGCCGTTCAGGGCGTTTTCTTCGGTGTCTTCGACGAAGTCAGTGCTGCCTTTCTTGGCCAGTGCAACAGTCTTCACGCTAGCGGTTTTGTAACCGATGCCCGAGTAACCGATGCCGTTCAGCGAGGAGCTGATCGACTGCACGACCGAAGCCGAACCTGGTTGTTCGTTGACGTTTGGCTTGTAGTCGCCTTTGCACAGGGCTTCTTCTTTGAAGTAGCCGTAGGTACCGGAAACCGAGTTACGACCGAACAGTTGAACCGGCTTGTTGGCCAGGTCGCCGGTCACGCCCAGGTCACCCCAGGTTTTCACGTCGGCTTTAGCGCCGCACAGACGAGTGGACGAGAAGATCGCGTCGACTTGTTCCATGGTCAGGTGCTGGATCGGGTTGTCTTTGTGCACGAACACCGCCAGGGCATCTACGGCAACCGGGATAGCGGTTGGCTTGTAGCCGTACTTCTGCTCGAATGCAGCCAGTTCGGTGTCTTTCATCT
>Ga0160470_100169_pt1 | contig 58987 bp, 64 predicted proteins | sample HID1973I_E11MG_FD_108214 | JGI IMG/M metagenome (GOLD analysis project Ga0160470, IMG submission 108214) | Enriched mosquito-associated microbial communities from UW Madison campus, WI, USA - HID1973I_E11 MG | ecosystem: Host-associated > Arthropoda: Insects > Digestive system > Unclassified ... | reverse complement strand
CAGGCCTTCGAGGAAGCGATCCACACCCACGCCTACCAGTACTGCATCGAATCGCTGGCCATGGATGAAGGCGAGATCTTCAACATGTATCACGAGATCCCGTCGGTCGCGAAAAAAGCCACCTGGGGCCTCAAGTACACCCGCTCGATCTCCGATCCGAAGTTCGAAACCGGCACCGTCGAAACCGACAAAGAACTGCTGCGCAACCTGATCGCCTACTACTGCGTTCTGGAAGGCATCTTCTTCTACTGCGGCTTCACCCAGATCCTCTCCATGGGCCGTCGCAACAAAATGACCGGCGTCGCCGAGCAGTTCCAATACATCCTGCGCGACGAATCCATTCACCTGAACTTCGGCATCGACGTGATCAACCAGATCAAAATCGAAAACCCGCACTTGTGGGACGCTGAAATGAAGGAAGAAGCTTCGCAGATGATTCTGCAAGGCACTCAGCTGGAAATCGAATACGCACGCGACACCATGCCTCGCGGCGTGTTGGGCATGAACGCAGCGATGATGGAGGACTACCTGAAGTTCATCGCTAACCGTCGTCTGTCGCAGATTGGTCTGAAAGAAGAGTATCCAGGGACGACTAACCCGTTCCCTTGGATGAGCGAGATCATGGACTTGAAGAAAGAGAAGAATTTCTTTGAGACGCGGGTAATTGAGTATCAGACAGGTGGGGCGTTGAGCTGGGATTGATGGCTGAGTTCGCCACGATTTAACGATTTGAATCTGAATCATTAAATCAAACATCTGAAAGCCCCGATCTTATCGGGGCTTTTTTATTGCGTAGGAAAAAGCTTACCTACGCTCTCAATTGTTGCTAAACCTCCCACAGCAATTTCAGCTTCGTCCGTATTGATGACCTATTAATGCGTCGTTAAGCTCTGTTACAGGTGCCTAAGAAACGCCCAACGTAGAAGCTGCTCACTGACTCAAAATCGCGCACGTCTCGAAGACACGTGTGCGACATTTTGTTTGTAGTGAGTGCTTGTTGGGGTTTTCTTCAATCCTCTACGTCGGGTTTTGGCTCTATCCAAAAACAAACGTAGAGGTAATGGAAGATGCCCATATCGACTCCCCTCCGCTTCTCCATCTCGGAGATCGGTCATGCTTGATCCATTCATACCAACGGTATTCACCCGCCATCACCTTCGTCTCCACGCCCTTCTCCTGGAAAACCAACCGTGGTTTTGTGCTCGTGATTTGGGTCGGTTAATGGGTTTCCATCTCAGTGATCGTGCAGTCAACAAATTGGACGAGGATCAGCGGCACATGCTGTTGATTAACTACAACGGCAAGCCTGAGAACCAACTGATGATTAGCGAGTCCGGTGCGTATGCCTTGTTGGTGTATCACTACGTGCCGGGAAATCGGTTGTTGCGCGAGTGGTTGACTCATCAGGTGGTGCCGGCCCTGCGCGATGCAGGGCAGTCAAACAATACCGATCGGCCCATGTTGAGTTTGCTGGATTGGCCGGAGATGTCGCTGAGCTTGTTGCATTGGCAAAATGAGGGTTGGATTCGGCTGCGGGACATGCCTTATCTATTGCTCAATCGCACGCGGCGACGGGTGCCGGCGGTTAAGCCTTGGTGGCGTAGGGTCTTAGAGGCGTTTGATGCTACGAACCATTCGGTTGGTTAGGCCTCATAGAATCGATGGAAACAAGCGTCGCAGTTTTCTGTAAGCAGGCCGCCCACTTCGTATCGTCAGAGGGTTTTCACCCTCGGCGATGTTACGAGTTTAGGGGCACTCTTGAGATGAAGGCCGGTAGCCTTGGCGCATCGCTCGATAAACGCTCAATCACTTTCAACCTTTGCTTCAATCTTTCATTCATCGATGTTCCGTGCACGCCAGAATGAATTTCCCGATGGCAGCTTGGACATACAGCCCCTACATAGCGCGGGTGATCTAGCCCCCCATCTGAGAGCCGATTTACGTGATGCGGCTCTAAGTAAGGCGTGCCGTCCTTTTTCATAAAAGGAGCCGGTCTCTCACAGCTCTCGCATGCACCCGCGGCGCGCATCAACACATAGTGCGCAACCTTACGGCTGCGTTGATAGATCTTACGCGGAGCGGATTGCCCTAAATCATCGCTGCTAGGCTTACATGCAGCTAACGCAGCCAACCGCGCAGCAGCCAGAGACCCGGAAAGGTCAGCCTCATCTTCATCCTGTCCTTCAGCTTCAATTATTTCACCAGGAATGCCCACAGGAACTAACCGAAAAACAATCGCAGTCCGATTTTGGCCTCTCACGTCCGGCTGTGTCCGCTCAAACATGTCGGCGCAAGAAAACTCACCCATGTATTCGTTGCCTTTACCTTTGCCCAGTGTCTTAAACAAGTGCAGCGCTCGACCATCCTCAGCATGGTCCGCAATGGCTCGATTGCCACGGATAAAAGTCATAGGCCCGCGTTGTCCTTCACCGGTATAAAGGTAGGCGCTTTTGTCCTTGTTCCAGCCGTCTGTATACCCGTATTGCTCACCACTATCACCCGTGAACAAAAATATCGCAGGGTAGGTAGCGGACGCTGCAATGCCGCTTTGTAGGCTTCCACCGAACGGCCCATTGATCTCAGTTTTTCGGTCGTAGACGGCCCCCGGCGTGAACTGCAATACGGGCTCGCCCTCCCCGCGCGGTAACTCCACAATAGTGAAGCCTCGCTTTTCTAGGTAGCTGTTGGTCGGGCGTCCACCTGAGAATTCGCCTACGGCAATGCCGGTCGCCAAAGAGAGGATTTTCTTCGCCGGATACAGTTCAACACCCGCGCGAATGGCATAACGGTGAGTTAGGTTATTTTCCCAGCCCTGCCACTCACGCCTACTCCTATATTTACGATCAAACTCCAGCATCGCGTTGTCTATTCGTTCCTTCGAAACCGCTTTGATCGCCACGAGCGCTTCCCTTAATCGACATTGGCCGTAGGAAAATTCCTACAACCGCCAAAGTACCAAAGGGTTGCAATACGTAACAGGGCGAAAAGCTCCTATTTCTAAATGCTGAAGAGCTTTTCAACTCTCTGATTGATTCAGCACGTGCGCGATGACTCGCTACCCGCTATTAATACTCTCCCACTTCTCAAGGACCCTAGCCCAACTATGAAATTCGACCTCGCCTACTGCCTCAGCCTCGACGACAAGCTGTCGATCTATGACGTGCGCGATTTGAATTTCGACGAGACCATGGCGTTCGATTCCGCGAAAGAACATTTCCAATGCCCCAATGACGCCTGCAGGGCGGCGTTCGATGCCGCAAATGTGTTGACGACGTTCAACGCCAAAAACGTGAACTACGTCCGCACTCCGCATTTCAAAAACACGCCAAGCACCCGGCATGTAGCGGACTGCCCTTATGTCAGTCTCAAGTCGCCAGCGCCTGGAGTGGACGCGGACGGGGCGGAAACGGAGGACAGTCGAGAGGAGCATTTCCCATCGGAGTTGTTGCTGACTCGACGTGAGTATGTGCGCAAGCCTTCGAACACGACGGTGGTGGCCGATGTAGTTCGTGAGGAGCCGAAACCGTATCTAGCCGCAGGAGATGTCGAAAAACCTGCCCACGATTCCGCGCCAGACAAGACCAGCATCTTCGCTCATCCAGTGGAGTGTTTTGTCTCGAACTTCGAAGACAAAGAACTGCTCAAGCGCATGCCGTTGAAGATTGGCGAGCACACGGCGCCCTACGGGTCATTCTTCAAGAAGATCGAGTACCTGACGGACAACAAGGGGCTGATTTACTGGGGCAAGATCAAGGAGATCAAGGACTACACCCAGAGTTTTCGCATCGATTTCGAACAGAAGGTCTGGTTCAAGCAAGCGGACGAGGCGAAGAAGAAGCCGTACTCAGTCAATGTGTACCTGAGCAAAAAGCTGATCGACAACTACCGCAAGCGCAAAGCGTTTCTGGAGGAGATCAAGCACGCCATCGAGAGTGGGAAGGACTTGTATTGCTTCTTTTATGGCGTGACGCCGGAGTTGAAACTGGTGCCGAGCAAGAAGAACCCCGAGCAGACGTTCGGGGTGTTCAGTGCGAATATCGAGAACCTGGATCACTTCATTATTCGGGAAGCGCCGGGATTGGCGCAGCAGTGATCAGCTTTGTTGGAGTTGTCGCTCAGTCTTTTTGACCTTTAATGCCTCTGAGGAAGTCGTTCGCGTACTCATCCGGCTAGCTGAAGCACATGCTCAGCATGACCAACATTAACAAACCAACATAAACCCGCGCATGCACCCGATCCGGAATCCGACCGATCCATGGCGTAGCCAATCGAATGCCCAACATCGACCCCATCGTCAAAACCGCAAACGCCAGCAGATCCACGTATCCGATGAACCACGTCCCCAGATCAAACTCGGTGAACCCCGCCATCGCCATGTAAGTCACTGTTCCGGCCACCGCCACGGGCAGGCTCAGCGGATTCGCCATGGACGTCGCCTGGCTCATGCTCAACCCACAGCGCCGCAATAACGGCACAGTCATGACGCTACCGCCTACGCCAAGAAACGTAGCAATTGCGCCGATTCCTACACCTCCACCAGAAACTTCCGCCCTCCCCAATCGACGTGGGATTTCGTTATCGGTTTGCGTAAGAAATCCACGTCTGAGCAGGCAATCCAGAATGGTTACGCCCAGATAGGCGATGAAGGCATAGCGAATCACCTCGCCACTCACCCACATCGCCGCGACCGCGCCCACGACTGCACCCACTCCGATGTACCCGCCCAACGGCCACAAGTAATCTCGGATCAGATTGCCGGCGCGACGGTGTTTTGCGGTGGCAACCAGTGCGTTGACGATCATTACGCAGGTCGAGGTAGCGACAGCAATGTGCATTGCCGATTGGCCGATGGAGTCGTCTGCACCGTTGCTGGTGATAAGCATGCGGTACAGCAATGGCACGACCAGGAAGCCGCCGCCAAAGCCAAACAGCACAGCGGTGGCGCCCGTCATGCAGCCGAAAAGTGTCAGCAGTAAATAGAACATCGCGTGTCGTCCGCTGGTTTAGGTTGGTCGACGATAAAGAGACCGGGGTTGGCTCGCTTCAGCAAGCCAGCCAATAATGTTTGCGTTTACGCCAATCGCCGGATGTCTCAATGCGCAACGTTTCAATTGATCTGCTGGATGACACGCCGCGACCCGTGGTAGCGACCGGTTCGGACTATTCCTACGGGCATCTGCTACCCCGTCATACGCACCGGCGCGCACAACTGTTGTATGGGGCAACCGGGGTGATGCAGGTGAGTACGCACGACGGCAACTGGGTCGTGCCGCCGCAGCGTGCGGTGTGGATACCAGCGGGCATTGCCCACGAAGTGGTGATGTTAGGGGTGAGCACCCGCAGCCTTTACGTCGAGCCGGGGACTGTCGACCTGGGGAGTCGTTGTCAGGTGATCAATGTTTCGCCGTTGATGCGGCATTTACTGATGGAGGCGGTGGAGATTCCCTTGGCGTACGACGAGGCCGGGCGCGATGGAGCGCTGATCGATTTGCTGCTGCACGAACTGGCACGCAGTGCTCATTTGCCGCTGCACATTCCGTTGCCTGTGGACGCCCGGCTCCTCGGGTTGTGCCAAGGTTTCGTGCAGCATCCCGATGCACACCAGTCGCCGCAGCAGTGGGCTGATCATTTGCATATCAGTCTGCGCACGTTCAATCGTCTTTTTCACCAGCAGACCGGCTTGAGTTTCAGTCAGTGGCGGCAGCGCGCCTGCGTGGTGTTAGCACTGGCGCGGTTGGCTGAAGGTGAACCCGTAACGCGGATCGCACTGGACTACGGTTACGACAGCCCCGCAGCGTTCTCAACGATGTTCCGCCGCGTCCTGGGACAGGCGCCGTCCGTCTGGTTGAACACGACCAAATAGGAAAATCGAAAAAATCAATTTGATCCGGGTGCAAAACAACTGTACAAAAACACAGTACATTTAAACCAGCACTCTCGAGCCCGGAGAACACCATGGCCTCTCACGCGATCAAAATCACCCTGGAACGCATCGCCCTTTTTCAATTCACCCCCGCCCACTGCGCCCAAGCCCGGGCAATGCTGGGTTGGAGTATCGAAGAGTTGTCCCGGGAATCCGGGGTGTCGGTAGAGGCCATTCAGCGATTCGAGAATGAGCAAACCGTGCTGGATGTCACTCGATTGGCGTTGGCTTATCGGCTGGAATCCGAAGGCCTCGCGTTCTTCCCAGGGTTTGCGCCGGGTAGAGGCATGAACGTGCGAGGGTCCACGCCCAATCCAGTTGGGCGGGCGGATTATGCGATGGTTGAATAAAAAATCATGGGGTTGACGATTATTCCTATATAGGTATATTTTTGCATGAGTACAAGGAAGTCTCTCCTGTGGGTCGGCAGCAGTAAAAAAGACCTGAAGCAGATGCCCGAAGATGTCCAGGATGTTTTTGGTCACGCTCTTGATTTGGCACAGAGTGGAACAAAACACTCCGACGCTAAGCCTCTTAAAGGTTTTGCAGGAGCGGGTGTACTTGAGGTGGTCGAAGATTTCGATACGAACAGCTACCGCGCCGTTTATACCGTCCGTTTTGGTAATGCCATTTACGTCCTGCACTGTTTTCAGAAGAAGTCAGTAATGGGAATCAAAACTGCGCAGAGCGATATCGATTTGATCAGGAAGAGGTTACAAGGAGCGCAGGACCACGCAAGAGGATCATAAAATGATTGAAATCGAAGAAGGCAGTGGCAACGTCTACGAAGATCTCGGGACACCTGACGCCAGTGAAATGCGAGTCAAATCCCAGTTGGCGGCAAAGATCGGCGAGATCATTAAAGCTCGTCATTTGACTCAGGTTCAGGCGTCCGAGATTTTAGGACTGTCACAACCGAAACTCTCCGAAATGTTGCGAGGAAAGTTTCGTGGCATCAGCGAGTCCAAAATGTTGGATTGCCTTTTACTACTTGGGAGAGACGTTCAAATCGTCGTTAAGTCAGCCCCCCGTTCAAGAAAAGAGGGCCGGATTGAAGTGGTTTTCACCTGAAGCGTGCTGGGTGCTAATCACAAACTACGGTTTGAATTGAGGCACTTGCCTCGCATGGGACGCTTGTTCATAACCATAAGCCAATGCCAGCAGCGTGGCTTCGCTCCAGCGTGTTCCAAAGAAGTAAACAGACGTTGGCACCCCGCTGTCATCTGCGCCAGAGGGCATCATGATGCCGGGATATCCTGCCAGCGATACGACGTTCAATCCCGGTGACCCGACGTCCATGACCATGGCATCCAGCTGATCTGTTGCCAGCAGCTCATCGATGACCGCTGCATTTTCCCTTTGAATTTTCTGCCACAACTCGTTGTAGGTTTGCTCGTCAAAAGCAACGTTTTCGACGCCCTTCAACAAGGCTTGCCCATGACCCTGCGCGCCAGGAGTGTTTTCGTTGAAGCGCACGAGGTCTTCCAGACTATTGGCCGCAAGACCGGTTCGCGTTGCCAGGTATTCTGGAACATATTTTTTGAAACTCAACGACAGCGCTTCCACTACCCCCGCAGAGTCTGGATCGTTGAACTGGACCGGAATCAATGTGGCTCCTGCGGCCTGCATGACTTCCAGGGCTTTGGAGAATTGCGGGTCGTCTTCCATCGCTTGGCCGCTGGCATCGAACTTCGCCGGAAAACCAATCCGTTGCCCGACCAGTGAATCGGGCAGCAGCAGTGCCGTGTAATCCACTCCTTTGAGCGCTTGCGGTTGTTTGACCGGGTCGATGTTGTCACTGCCCGCCATGGCGTTCAGCAGCAATGCAGCGTCCCTGACGGTTCGTGTCATAGGCCCGGGGGTGTCAAGTTTTGGCGCCAAAGGGATGATGCCACTGCGACTCAACAACCCTGGGGTGGGTTTGAGGCCTACGACGCCATTGAGGGCCGCAGGGCAGATGATCGAGCCAGAGGTTTCGGTTCCAACGGTTAACGGTGCAAAACCTGCAGCCACTGCCGCACCGGAGCCTGAACTTGAGCCACAGGGTGTAACACTCAACACATGGGGATTTTTGGTCTGCCCACCCCTGCCGCTCCAGCCGTTAGGGATTTCGGGGTCACGGAAATCAGCCCATTCACTGAGATTGGTTTTCCCCAGTATGACCGCACCCTCAGCCCTGAGACGCTGCACGACAAAAGCATCTTGCGCAGCAGGTTGTCCGACCATCGCCAATGACCCGGCACTGGTCTGCATCTGGTCGGAGGTGTCGATGTTGTCCTTGAGCAGCACCGGGATGCCATGCAGCGGGCCACGAATGCGCCCCTGCTGTCGCTCCTGGTCCAGTGAAGCGGCGATGTCCAGCGCATCCGGATTGAGCTCGATGATCGAATTGATTGCCGGCCCGTTTTTATCCAGCGCCTCGATACGCTGTTGCAGGTGCTGCACGATTTTCACAGCAGTTAGCTGGCCACGCTCCATTCTTTTGCCGAGTTCATCGACACTCAGGTATTCCAGCCTCGATTCGGGTGCCGGTGTTTGCGCATGGGCGGCGCCAGCGATTGAAAGCAGGACAATGACGGACAGCCGCGTCATGCGGCCTTTCAGGTTTACATCCATGTGAACGGTATCCTTGTGATGACTGATGGCGAGTGACAAAGCTCACTCGCTTTCAAGCCTACCGACACTGCCAACAATGTCCGTCATCACTGTTCGTCAGATCACGTATGAATGCTCCTTTTACGCTGTAGCCGCCTTATCCAACGCTTTGCTGATTCTGATACACCTGCTGCTCTACGTCGTACCACCAGGCTGCGCCACGGGACGGGTACTTCACGTTAAATGCAGCCCCCATCTGCGGCGTAGTGATCGATACATTGCGCTCCCACGCCAACGCCAGAATGCGGTCGAACGGTTCGTACCAGGCATGCATCGACAAATCGAAAGTCCCGTTGTGAATCGGCAGCAACCAGCGGCCTTTCAGGTCAATGTGCGCCTGCAGGGTTTGCTCCGGCTGCATGTGTACGTGCGGCCAGTCGACGTTGTAGGCCCCGGTCTCCATGAGCGTCAGGTCGAACGGGCCGTACTGTTCACCGATGCGTTTGAAGCCGTCGAAATAACCGCTGTCGCCGCTGAAGAATATCCGCGTATCACCATCGATCATCACCCACGACGCCCAAAGCGTGCTGTTGCCATCGAACAGGCCGCGGCCCGAAAAATGTTGCGAAGGTGTGGCGATGAATTGGATGCCCTCTACCTCGGTGCCCTGCCACCAGTCCAATTGGCGCACTTTGCCTGCATCGACGCCCCACTTGATCAAGGTATCGCCGACACCCAGCGGCGCGAGGAAGTAGTTGGTCTTGTCCGCGAGCCTGAGCACAGCCTGATAATCCAGGTGGTCATAGTGATCGTGGGACAGGATCACGGCTTCGATAGGTGGCAACTCATCAAGACTGATGGGCGGCTGATGAAAGCGTTTCGGCCCGGCCCACTGGACCGGCGAGGCGCGTTCGGCGAAGACCGGATCGGTGATCCAGAATTTGTCCCGCAGTTTGAGCAGCACGGTGGAGTGGCCCAGTCGGTAAACGCTGTGATTGGGCGCAGCGATCAACGCATCGCGTGTCAGGGTTTCAACCGGCACGGCAGCGGTCGGGCGAGTGTTGCGCGGTTTGTGGAAAATCACGTTCCACATGATGCGCAAGGTTTTACGAAAGCCTTCGCGTTTGACCGGCGCATGGTTTCGAAAAAGCCCTTCGACCTGTCGGGAAGATTCAGGGGGTTGGGCGTTGTCCGCCTCGGAATTTGAAATGGCCATGAATGAATGACTCCAGAATGACCGCAATCAATACGGTGCTTCTCGGTGGAACGGTAAATGGCCAAGCATGCACGCATCAGCCGAAGTTTCTATTTTTGACCGCGCAGCGTTAACAGAACATTACACTGCACAGTGTAGTTTCAAGGTTGCATCAAAGTGGATCACAAGTAAACTACCGAGTGTAATTCTCCTCCCTTTCTGCCGAAGCGTACTTATGACAGCTCCAAAGCGCCTGACTGACCGAAAACGTGAAGCCATCATCCTGGCGGCGATTGCCGAATTCCGTGCCAACGGTTTCGACATCACCAGCATGGACAAGATCGCTGCCACGGCGGGCGTTTCGAAGCGAACGGTGTACAACCACTTCCCGAGCAAGGAGGAATTGTTCGCCGAAATCCTCAATCAGTTGTGGGCGCGGGTGACGGAGGAAAAGGAAACGTCCTACCACGCTGATCAGCCGTTACGCGGCCAAATGCGCCTGATGCTGATGGCAAAGTTGCAAACCCTCGGCGATGAAAACTTTCTCGACCTGGCACGGGTAGCGATCGCCGCGACGATTCATTCCCCTGAACGCGGGCAGAACATGGTTGCGCGCATGGGCGAGCGAGAAGAAGGCCTGACGGTATGGATTCGCGCAGCTCAGGCGGATGGTCGGTTGAAACCGGTCGACCCGGCATTTGCTGCGCAACAAATCCAGGGAATCCTCAAGTCCTTCGCGTTCTGGCCGCAAATTTCCATGGGGCTGCCTGGCCTTGAATCCGACATGCAAAACACGGTCGTGGACGCTGCGCTGGATATGTTTCTGGCCTGTTACGAGCTGCGATAAATGACAATGTCTGCGGCAGGATCAAGGTTTTGCCAATGCTAAATCAAACATCACAATGTGTTTCGGAATGAAACTGGCGCGGGCGCTATAGTGATCCTCAGTCCCACCGCCCCGCAGAGAGCATCATGACCACGCCGACCGAAACCCAGCCCGCCTCCCACGTCGATCACCGGCGGTTTCTCCGCCATCACGATCATTTGGCGCCCACCTTCGGCAACGACAAGTTTGCCTTGCGCGCCGAAGCCTTTGCCCGGTTCTTCGGTACGCCGACTTTTCTCGGCGCGCAAACGCTGATCGTCGTGTTGTGGGTGTGCCTCAACCTGTTCGGCGTGGCGCACTTCGATCTTTACCCGTTCATCCTCCTGAACCTCGCGTTCAGCCTGCAATCGGCCTATGCCGCGCCGCTGATCCTGCTGGCTCAGACCCGCCAGGCAGCGCGGGACAAGGCCCAGTCGGACGCCGACGCGCAGCACCGCGAAGCGCTGGCCGTGGCGAACTCCGAACGTCAGGCACAAGCCGCGCAGAACTCCGCTCAACTATTGGAACTGCTCGAACAGAACACCCGACTGACCGAAATGACCAAATCGCTGACCGAGCGCATCGAAAACCTCACCTCGGAAATGCACCAGCACTTTGTGCTCAAGGATCAGCCCAAGGCCTGATGCGTCTCACGGCAACTTCAGTGCTCGGCCCAGTTCATATGAAGGTATGCAGGGTTGAGCGGGCGTATGCGTTCAAGCTGTGAATGATGCGGTGTCTGAGCAGGTCTCATCGCTGGCAAGCCAGCGATGAGGCCCGCACAACCACCGCAAATCTCAACCCTGAACAAGACTCCGAACCGCCGCAATCTCCGGCACATCCTGCCGATTCATGTACACCCGCAACGGTTCGGTGATGTTGATCCGGTCATCGATATTCTGATCCAGCAACAGCTGAATCAACTCGCGTTTAAGTGTCATGCCCTGCTCCGAATCAGCAGCCCAGACGAATTCACTGGTGGGAATAATTCCGTCGTCTGCCACGTCCATCCCGAAGGAATCTTCGCTGAAACGCACGATGTACTGACCGGTTTTGCGATTGAGGCCGACAAAGCCTTTGAGTTGGTCGGCGGCCTGGCAGATGAGCTGGGAAGTGATGCGCATGATAAACCTCACAAAAGGTCGAAAAGGACCGGTGATCGATGGTTTACACGCAGGGCAAGCGAACGGATTTCCCTCTGCCGGGGAAACGCCAGGGGCAAGAGTACTGCAAAGAACTGCACAAACGCGCTGAAAATATCTGCTTTAAACAGGTTTATGTCGGTCTGGCGATAGCGCTCGAAGTCCTCAGTTGTTAAAAGGGACGTCTTTGAATCTTTGCGAAAGGACCTCGACCATGCCTGTCACCTTCACCAAAAGCGCCCTGCTGCTGAGTGTGCTGCTCGGCCTCGGCCAGGCCCAGGCTGCCAGCGAGCCAAGCCCCACGGCGCTGGCGACCCGCATGGGCATCCCGCATCCGGCGGTGATCGCGCATCGCGGCGCATCGTTTGATGCCCCGGAATCCACCGCGGCGGCCTACAAACTGGCCCGCGATCTGGGGGCTGACTATCTGGAAATGGATTTGCAGCGCAGCAAGGATGGGGTGTTGTTCGCCCTGCACGATGACAACCTGCAACGCACCACTGACGTCGCCACCAAATTCCCTGAGCGCAAGGACAGCCCGGCCAACGCGTTCACCCTCGCCGAACTGAAAACCCTCGATGCCGGCAGCTGGTTCAACACCGCCTACCCGGACCGCGCACGCCCGTCCTTCGTCGGCCTGAAAATTCTGACACTCGACGAAATCATCGACATCGCTCAAGGCAACCCGCTGCATAAGCCCGGGCTGTACATCGAAACCAAAGAGCCGAAACAGTTTCCCGGCCTCGAACGCGACCTCAAGGAAAAACTTCAGGACCGCGGCTGGTTGAGCCCTGCCGGGTCGAAACTGGCGAAAAGCGAATTGGCGGTCGGCCAGGGTAAAGGCAAGGTAGTGCTGCAAACCTTCGAGAAGAGCAGCCTAGAACTGCTCGAAAAGGAAATGCCGCAAGTGCCGAAGATCCTGCTGCTGTGGGTCGGCCCAGGCAGCATCGAACCCAAATCCAGCGTGACCTTCGCACAGTCCGGCGACAAGGACAAAGCCACTTACTACGCCAAACAGGAACCGAAGAGCAAAGCCGAATTTCAGCAGTGGGTCGAATACGCCAAGGCTCAAGGCGCCATCGGCACAGGGCCTTCGGTTGCGCTGACCAAGGGCGGTGATCAGAGCTATTCGGACCTGGTGCAACCTTGGATGAATCAGTACACCCACGACCAAGGTCTGCTGGTGCATGCCTATACGGTCGACGATGCTGTGGATTATCAGAAGGTCATGGATGCCGGTGTAGACGGCATCTTCACCAACCGCGCCAGCGAGCTATTGAAGTTCTACAAACGCCCGGCGGCGGCAAGTGTTGCTCAGTTGCTGCGCAACAACGGGTATTGATTGAAGAACGAGTCGGTCCTATCGCGAGCAAGCTTTGCTCCTACAGATCTTTTTACCCAGGATTGAAACAAGACCTGTAGGAGCAAGGCTTGCCCGCGATGCTTTTTTGCCGGCTCACCGAATTAAGGCTGAATTAAGTTGCCACAGTTAATCTGATCCCACTTAAACAGCTCATCCAAGGAAAGAACCTCATGAAAACGTTGACTGCCCTGTTCACTGCTGCTGCCCTGACCCTCACCGCTGGCCTGGCCCAGGCTGATGTGCCGGTCGATCAGATTCCTCAACTGGTCAAAGACGGCAAGATCAAGCCGCTGAAAGATCTGAACGACATCGTTCTGAAGTTGCATCCAGGTGCCACGATTACCGACAGCGACCTGGACAACCACTTCAACGGTTATGAATACGAAGTCGAACTCCGTGACGCCCAAGGCGTTGAATGGGATGTGGACTTGGATGCCACCACAGGCAAAGTGCTGAAAGACAAGAAAGACGACTGATTAAACACCGCAAAAAAAGCCGCACGATCTTCGGATCGTGCGGTTTTTTTGCATCCGCGATTTGATCAGGCGAACACCCAGAACCACCCTGCTATCAAGCGCTCAGGCGCGCCGTCACTTCATTCAGCTGGCCCGACAACCCGTGCAGATTATGGCTGGCCGCCTCAGTGCGCTGCACGTTATCCAGGTTGGTGCTGGCGATGCTGGTAATTTCCGTGAGGTTGCGCGAAATGTCTTCGGCCACTGACGTCTGCTCTTCGGCAGCCGTGGCGATCTGACGATTCATGTCGCGAATCGCTTCCACCGCGTGGGTGATGCGTTCGAGCATCGCCCCCGCCTGGGTCACCTGCTCGACGCTTTCTTCACTGCGCGACTGACCGCTCTCAATCGCTTGAGCCGCGTCCACTGCACCGGTTTGCACGGTCTGGATAATCTGGTTGATCTCGATGATCGACGCCGCCGTACGCTGGGCCAGGCTGCGAACTTCATCGGCCACCACGGCAAATCCGCGCCCGGCTTCGCCGGCACGGGCCGCTTCGATGGCCGCGTTAAGCGCCAGCAGGTTGGTCTGTTCGGCGATACCGCGGATCACTTCCAGCACCTTGCCGATACGTCCACTGTCGGTTTCCAGCTGACGGATCACCGTGGCGGTGCTGGCGATTTCGCCGCGCATCCGGGTGATGGTATGAATGGTGCCCTGCATGACTTTTTCGCCCTGCTGCGCCGACTGGTCGGCATCATCGGCGGCGCGTGCCGCATCGGCCGCATGACGGGCGACTTCCTGCGCGGTGGCGGACATTTCGTTCATGGCCGTGGCCACCTGATCGGTGCGGTTGAACTGCTCGTTGGTGCCGCTGGCCATGAGGCTGGCGATGGACTTCAACTCGCCGCTCGCGCTGTCCAGATCCGAGGCGCTGCGCTGTAAGCGAGTGAACGTGTCAGCGAGGAAATCGCGCAGCAAGTTGGCCGCGACGGCCAGCTTGCCCAACTCATCCTGACGGGTATTGGCCACACGCTCGGCAAAGCGCCCCTGGCTGAGTTGCGCCACGTACTCGATCAGTTTGCGGATCGGTTCGACCAGGTTGCGATTGACCAGCCACAGGCTCAACAGGCCAATCAACAGACCCGACGCCAACATCACCACGATCCCCAGCAACACTGTGCGATCGGCACTGGCGCTGATCACCGTCGACTGCTCGGCGCCCTGCTTGCGCAATTCGCCGACCAGTTCGCTCATCTGCTCGCTGGCCGCACGGTCGACACCTTTGACCGCTGCGTCGCCGGCCGCGGGATCAGCACCCGCGGCCACGTAGGCATCACGCCCCTTCTGATACGCCGCGCCCAACAGCCGATGCTCATCGCGCAGGCGTTCGATGCGAGTCTTGAGTGGTGGCTCGATACCTTTCTGCCCGGCCAGTTCACCGAGGATGTTTTGAACATCGCGCTGACGGTCTTCGAACTGCTTCCAGTACTTGTCCAGATCGGCCGGTTGTTTACCGCGCAGCAGGACGTTTTTCCATTCCTGAACCTGCACCTTGAATTGCAGGTTGGCTTCATCGATCAACTGCGAGGTGTGCAAAGGTCCTTCGATCAGGTTTGCATAGCTCTGCACGCCACTGGACAGAAAGTGGAAGCAGGCCAGGGCGATCAGCAACATCGCCAGCAAGCTACCGCTCAACAAGGCAAGGATTTGTGCTCTCAGGGATTTTTGCAAAAACATCGAGGGGAATCTCATGACAGGGATTAGACACGCCCGGCAGGCGTGCAAGATGTCCGGACCTCCCTGTCGGCGACGCTGGTCCACGACCACATCGCGATATTCAGCATCACCGTCATCGGCGTGCCAGAGCCTTTCTTTAATGCTTTCGACCACCGGCAGATACGAATAATCAGCGACATCGAACTGTCACAAAACGGTCAGAAGTCCTTGCGATGATGCGGCTCAAGTGAACCTGTAAAACCCGCAACAACCGCCTGCGCGCAGCGAGACCTCATGAACCACAGCATCGATCAAAGTCATCGTGATCCGGACCTGTTCGGCTTGCTCTACGGTTTCAGTTTTCGCCCCGGTGAGCGTGGCCGGGAGATCGATTCGGCCATGGCGTTGCAGTACCTGGAGCAACCGGAAAACAACGACGATTTTCTCTGGCTGCACCTGAACCTCGCGCACGCTGCCTGTGAGCGCTGGATGAAAAGTCACCTGGGATTACCCGTTGAGTTTTTCGAAGCGCTGCATGAAGGCTCCCGTTCGACGCGCATCGAACATGTCGATTCCGCCTTGCTGGCGGTGGTCAACGACGTGGTATTCAACCTCAGCAGCATGGTGTCTTCGGACGTGTCGACGCTGTGGGTGTGCGCACGCAGCCGGCTGATCATCAGCGCGCGCCTGCAACCCTTGCACTCGGTGGACAAGCTGCGCACCTCGGTGAAGGCCGGCGAACGTTTTCGCTCCCCGCTGGAACTGCTCGTGCACTTGCTGCGCGACCAGGGTGAAGTCCTGACGCAGATCGTGCGCAGGACCAGCCAGAGCGTCGACCAGATCGAAGACGAGTTGCTCTCCTCGCGGCTGTCCACCAACCGCGCCGAGCTGGGCGCCAACCGGCGAGTGCTGGTTCGTTTGCAACGCTTGCTGGCGCTGGAGCCGGGCTCGTTGTTGCGATTGCTCAATCGTCCGCCGCAATGGCTGCAGAAGGAGGACGTGAAGGAGTTGCGCAAGTCCACCGAGGAGTTCGCGCTGATCATCAACGACCTCACGGCCTTGGGTGAACGGATCAAGTTGTTGCAGGAAGAAATCGCCGCCAACCTAAACGAGCAAAGCAACCGCACGCTGTTCACGCTGACCGTGGTGACGGTGCTGGCGCTGCCGATCAACATCATCGCCGGCTTCTTCGGCATGAACGTCGGCGGGGTGCCGCTATCGGGGGATCCGGAAGGGTTCTGGATTCTGGTGGCACTGGTGGCCACGTTCACCGTCATTGCGGGGCGCTGGGCGTTCCGCAAACGCCAGGATTATTGAACCGCACCTCGTCCATCTGATCCGGCTGCACCCACTCGGTGCCGCCGAATTTCGCAGTCGCCTGATCCGGCTTCTTCAACTTTCTCGGTGTGCTGCTATCCAGCGGTTCGGTGGCGTTCGGTTTTGTGTTATGCCTCACAGACCCGGCGCATCACCACCCGCTCACGCACCACGTCATACGCCCAGTGGTAAACGTAGGTGTACGGCAGGAAAAACAGCAGCACACCGATGTCCAGCACAAACGCCTGCCACAGGCTGACGTTCAGCCACCAGGCAATCAACGGCACGCCCAGCGCCACCAGGCCGCCTTCGAACAGCAGCGCATGCACCACGCGGACCCAAGCGTTATGCACAATGTTCAGGCGTTTCAGCAGCCGATCGAACAGGCCGTTGAAGATCACGTTCCAGGCCAGCGCCAGCGCTGCGATGATGAGGGTGACGACGCCCATTTCCAGCATCGGTTTGTCCATGATCCACGCCAGCAGCGGGGTACAGATCAGGATGGCCAGCGTTTCGAAGCCGACGGCCTGCAAGATACGTTCAGTGATGGATTTGTTGGTGCTCATGACCAGACTCCTCTGAGTGACTGTGGTTGCCATGATCCGGCACTGCCCCGATACTTCATAATCAATAACCATCGATCAAGGCGATAGTTCATGGCCTCTCAAGAAGTGCTGCTGGCGTTCGTCCAGGCAGCCACCCAAGGTTCTTTTTCTGCAGCGGCACGCAAGCTGGGTCGCAGTCAGTCGACCATCAGCGCCGCGGTGGCCAGCCTGGAAATAGATCTGAACCTGATCCTGTTTGACCGCAGCAGCCGCAAGCCCACTTTGACGCCGGCCGGGCACGTCATGCTGCAGCGGGCCGAGGACATTCTGGCTGCCACCAGCCGGCTGGAAATGTCCGCCAGTCAACTGTCCCAAGGCGTCGAAGCCAAGCTCACCGTGGCGATTTCCGATACCTACCAGTCCGACCGATTCGAAGCGGCCTTGAGTGCCTTTGAGCAACGTTATCCCGACCTGGAGCTCGAATGCCTGATTGCCGAATGCGACGACCTGGTGGCGTTGATACAACGAGGTCGGGCGCATGTCGCGTTTGCCGAGATGCAGGAAAGTTATCCGCCGGATCTGGTCAGCTCGACTGTCGAAGAGCGCACGGAGATTGCGCTGTTCGTCTCCCGCGCGCACCCGTTGGCGACGTTGAGCCATATCGATCAGGAGGTGTTGCAGCAGCACCGCGAACTGCGACTGGCGACGATCGTCAATCCGTATGAAAGCCGTGCGAAAGGCCGCGTCTGGTCGGCGCCAAGTTACCTGATGCTGCTGGAAATGGCTCAGGGCGGGTTTGGCTGGGCGCCTTTGCCCCGCTGGCTGGTGGGTCGTTTCGACGCCGGCGCGTTGGTGGAGCTGAAAGTGCGCGGCTGGCCGAAACCGGTGTTTGTCGATGCGCTGTGGTCACGCCTGCATCCGCCAGGGCCGGCGGGAAGTTGGTTGCTGGGCAAGATGCTTGAATAAGCACAGACCTCTCTGTAGCAGCTGCCGAAGGCTGCGTTCGGCTGCGAAGCAGTCGTAATTTCTGACCACACGCTATCACTGGAACACCTCATCGCCTGATTTCACGACTGCTTCGCAGCCGAACGCAGCCTTCGGCAGCTGCTACAGGGGTGACGTTTTACGCAGCGTCGATATCTATCGGCCGATTACTCTGAAAATACTCATGCAACCCGCGCATCATCGGCAATTCCAACGCCTGCGCCGCGTAGCACAAACCCACTCGCCGAGTCGGTGCCGGCAGGTGCAGCGCGCGGGTCACCACCCGGGCATTCCCACTCACCAATGACTGCGGCAACATCGCCACACCAACCCCGGCCGCGACCATGTGCAGTGCCTGTTTCAATGAACCGGCGTGCCCGGCCACCGCTTCCGGCGAACGCCCGTACAACGCCATCAAACGCTGATGGGAAGGATGCTGCGCACAGGTGATCCAGTCATCGATCGGCGTCCAGTGCTGGCCCGCCTCCCCGTTGGCCATCGGATGCCCGACCGGCAAAGCCATCACATAGGACTCCTCCCACAACGGCAGGAACAATTCGTCCTCGCAGCACATCTCCTCCACCGTCAGGCGACCGTCGCCATGGCAACCCTCCTCCAGTGTCAGCAGCAAATGAGGTAACGCCTGATGGGCCATGCGTACGAAGGCCTCGATCTGGCTGTCGGCAATATCCCCTTCAATCCCCAACACCAGTGGTGATCGGTTTTCCCGACCGCGAAACAGCCGGCTCAACGCTTCGGCTTCGGCCACCATTCGCCGGGCCTGCGGGTACAGCACTCGAGCCTCATCGCTGACGTCCACACCACGAGGCTGACGAATGAACAACGTCGCGCCCATGTCTTCTTCGAGCTGTTTGATGGTCACCGACAATGTTGGCTGGCTGAGGAACAATCGCTGAGCCGCCGAGGTGATATTGCGCTCCTCGAACACGGCGATGAAGGCTTTGAGGTGACGGATATCCATAGGAAATTCCGATAGCAGAAAGAGGAATAAGGCATTTTTCATACCTGCATGAGTGTAAATATACTGACATCCACGTTCAGTTATTTGTTTTATCAATTCCAGGAGTCACGCATGAGCAAGCCATTGATCATCATCACCGGGGCCAGTTCGGGCATTGGCGAGGCCGCTGCACGCGTGTTTAGCGCTGCCGGTCACCCTCTGTTGCTGCTGGCCCGTCGGGTCGAGCGCCTGGAAGCGCTGGAACTGCCCAACACCCTCAGCCGCCGTGTCGACATCACCGACCGCGCAACCCTGCTCGCGGCGGTGGCTGAAGCTGAAGCGCAGTTCGGTCCCGCTGATCTGTTGATCAACAACGCCGGCGTGATGCTACTGGGCGAGATGACTAAGCAGGACCCGGCGCAGTGGGACCGGATGCTCGATGTCAACGTGAAGGGTTTGCTCAATGGCGTGCACGCGGTGGTCGCTGGCATGGTTGAGCGCGAACACGGGACGATCATCAACATCAGCTCGGTGGCGGGACGCAAAACCTTCCCGAATCACGTCGCCTATGTCGGGACCAAATTCGCGGTGCATGGCCTGTCCGAGAACCTGCGTGAAGAGCTGTCGCCGCACAATGTGCGGGTGATCACTATTGCGCCGGGGGCGGTGGAAACCGAGCTGCTGAGTCATACCACCGATGACGCGATCAAGAACGGTTACCAGGCGTGGAAACAGGACATGGGCGGCACGGTGCTGAGCGCTGAGGATGTGGCAGCGGCGATCAGCTATGCCTATCAGCAGCCGCAGAATGTGTGCATTCGGGAGATTGTGCTGGCGGCAACACGGCAGCAGGCCTGATGTTTTTTTGCAGGGCTTGAGGGCCCCATCGCGGGCAAGCCCGGCTCCCACAGTTGACCGAGTTGTCCAGGTAAACGCGGTCTAATGTGGGAGCCGGGCTTGCCCGCGATGGCGGCCCCGAGGTCGCCTCACTTTAATGCCCGCAAGCGCCCCTCGAGAAACCGCCGCTCCGGCAGTTGCTGCGTCAACTCCAGTGCGCGCCGATACGCCCCCCGCGCCTCCTCCACCCTGCCCAACTGCCGAAAGAATTCCGCCCGCGCCGAATGCGCCAGGTAGTAGTCCTGCAGCTCGCCGCGCGCCAAAATCTCTTCAACCAAGTCCAACGCGGCCAAGGGTCCATCGCGCTTGAAGATCGCTGCCGCACGGTTCAATTCGATCACCGGCGAAGGCACAGCAGCCAGCAACACATCGTACAAACCCACAATTTGCGGCCAATCCGTTTCTTCTGCCGTCAACGCCTGCGCATGCACTGCCGCAATCGCCGCTTGCAGGCAATACGGCCCGAACCGCCCCGTCGACAGCGCCCGCTCGATCAGTGTGCAACCCTCTTCGATCAGCTCGGTATTCCACAGCGCACGGTCCTGTTCATCCAGCACAATCAGCTCGCCGTCTGCCGATGTCCTGGCCGGGCGCCGGGACTCGTGCAACAGCATCAGCGCCAGCAGCCCCATCACTTCCGGCTCAGGCAGCAGTTCCATCAACAAACGACCCAGGCGAATGGCTTCGCGGGTCAGTTCTTCACGGGTCAATTCGGCGCCAATAGACGCCGAATAACCCTCGTTGAACACCAGGTAGATCACCCGCAACACGCTGTCCAGACGCTCGGGCAATTCCGCCAGGGTCGGTACTTGATAGGGGATTTTTGCGTCTCGAATCTTGGCTTTGGCCCGAACGATGCGTTGCGCAATGGTGGTCGGCGTGGCCAGAAACGCTCGGGCGATTTCTTCTGTGGTCAGGTCGCACACTTCCCGCAGCGTCAACGGCACTTGCGAATCCGCCGCGAGTGCCGGGTGACAACAGGTGAAAATCAGGCGCAAGCGGTCGTCTTCCACGTCCTCATCACTCCAGTCCGCCTGCTCCAGCGCTTCCAGTTGCGCGATCAGCAGGGGTCGCGACGCATTGAATCGCGCACGCCGGCGCAGCACGTCAATGGCCTTGAAGCGACCGGTGGACACCAGCCACGTGCGTGGATTATCGGGCACGCCGTCTCGTTGCCAGCGTTCGACCGCGACGAAAAAAGCCTCGTGCAACGCCTCCTCCGCGAGATCGAAATCACCCAGCAAGCGAATCAGTGTCGCCAGAATTCGCCGCGACTCTTCGCGGTAAACCTGCTCGACCCGAGCACTGACTGAGACGCCCGACATCAGTCCGGCATGCCTTCAGTGACCAACGTCACCAGCCTGTCCAGGCTCTGTCCCCAACCGTCCTCGAACCCCATGGCTTCGTGAGCCTGACGATCCTCTTCGGACCAATGCATGGCGCGCGCGCAGTAAAGCGTCTGGCCGTCGCGCTCTTCAAGTGTTACCTCTGCCGACATGAACGGCTTGCCCGAGGGAATCCAGCCAGGAATAAAGGCATCGGTGAATACCAGACGCTCGGGGGCAACGATTTCCAGAAACACGCCCAGGGTTGGATACTCCGAACCGTCGGGTGCGCGCATCAGGGTGCGGAATTGTCCACCGACCCACAGGTCCATTTCGCACTCGGGCGTGGTCATGCCGTGCGGGCCCCACCACTGGGCGAGCAAGGCCGGCTCGGTCCAGGCGCGAAACACTTTGCGCCGTGGCGCGTCGATCAGGCGACTGATGGACAACTCGAACGGGGCAGGCTGTCGTTGAAGGAGTGTCGGACTCATGCAGGATCTCCTGTTGTCTTTGTTATTCAGGGATTCAACTGGCGAACGGGGCGCACCTCGACACAGCCCACCCGTGCCGCCGGAATATTTCCGGCGACCTGGAGGGCTTCATTAAGGTCCTTGGCATCGATCAGGTAGAAGCCGGCCAACTGCTCCTTGGTTTCGGCAAAAGGGCCGTCGGTAATCGACAGCTTGCCGTTGCGCATGCGCACGGTGGTCGCGGTCTGCACCGATTCCAGCGCCTCGGCGGCGATCATTCGCCCGCTGCCCTGGATCGACTCGGCATAGGCCATGCACTCGGCATCTTTGGGGCTCTCGGGCAGCGAATGCAGTTCGCGCTCACTGCTGTAGACCAGGCACAAATACTTCATGGGATTCTCCCGGATCGAACGGATCAACTATGGCTGCAGTTTGGCGTTTGGGTGTTCTTTCCCGACGACCAGCCTGACGATCAAGGTTGCAAGTCGAACAACGTGGCGCCGCTTTCCATGTCGAAGGGGGCGGAAAAATGTTCGTGGACGATGCGCCATTGACCCGCGTCGCGACGATAACCGGCAGTGCTGCGCATCCAGCAGGCTTGGGTTTCACCCTTGTCATTGGTACCGCCGCAATGGGCCAGCCAATGGGCGAAAGCGATCTGTTCGCCGGTCACGATGTTGATCTGATGAAACTCGAAGATGTGCGGGCCGGGGCACATTTCCATGCACGCCTGCCAATGCGCGCGGTAGGCGGCCTTGCCCTTGAATTGCAGGGCTTTGACCGCATCGAACGAGACGATGTCATCGGCATACAGAGCCATGACTTTATCGATATCCTTGGCGATGACGGCCTGTTGGTAGGTATCAATCAGGCTCTGGATTTCGGCGTGTGCGCTCATGAGGGTTCTCCGTGATTATTGTTGTGAAGACACCCTTAGTCGTCTGAACCAGCGCCAATTCGACAGCCCAAATAAAAATAATCCGCAGACACAAACTCGCTAGAATTCGAGGCTCGATTCTGTTGGATAAAGGACACTCCAGTGACAGCCCAGCTTGTGCCTTACGAAAGCCTGAACACGCTCCAGCGCCAACAGGTCGAGGCCATCGAAGTGCATCGAGAACAAATCCGGTTTTGCGGCGATATCTTCGGAGCGCTGCATTCCTTGCTGTCCAAACCCGGTCCCGGCGTCAAAGGGTTCGCCCTGCTGGTCGAGGATGTTCCGGTCGCGTTCCTGCTGCTCAAGCGCCCACCGGTATTGCCGGCCTGGGCAAACGAACACAGCGCCACGCTGCATGCACTGCAAGTCGATCAAAGGGCTCAGGGCAAAGGCTACGGCAAGGCCTGCCTGCAAGCGCTGCCGGAAGTGGCGCGCCAGGCCTGGCCGGAGATCAAGGGACTGGAACTGTCGGTGGACGCGGACAACAAAGCGGCGATCGCGCTCTATGCAAAATTTGGCTGGGTCGATACCGGCGAAGCGTACAAGGGCCGTATCGGTTTTGAACGGCGCATGGGTCTGTTTTTTCAAGGAGATAATTATGCTCAATAGCATCGAAGCACTGGAGGCCATTTACGGCCAACCCCACGATCGCGCCGTGCGCAAGCAAATCCCTTTCTTGAACGAGGATTATCAGGCGATGGTCCGTGCTTCCCCGCTCGTGATCATCAGCTCGGTCGGCCCGGATGGCATGGACGGTTCGCCAAGGGGTGACATGCCGGGTTTCGTGCGGATTATCGACTCGCGAACGCTGGCCATTCCGGACCGTCCGGGCAACAACCGCATCGACACCCTGCGCAATGTCGTGCTGGATTCAAGGGTGTCATTGCTGTTCATCATTCCGGGGATTGGCGAGACCTTGCGGGTTAACGGCAGCGCGCAGATCAGTGCCGAGCCGGAGCTGTTGAACAGCTTCGCGGTGAACGGCAAACCCGCACGCACGGTGATGCTGGTGACAGTGGAGGCGGCGTATTTTCATTGCTCGAAGGCGATGATGCGTTCCGATGTGTGGAACCCGCAGACCTGCCTCGACCGCTCTGCGCTGCCGACGGCGGGCGCGTTTCACAAGCGTTTGAATGATGGGGAGTTCGATGCCGAGACCTATGACCGGGAAGCCCCGGCGAGGGTGCGCGACAGTCTTTACTGACACATCCCTGCTCGCGATGGCGTCTTTGAGATCGCTATCGCGAGCAAGCTTTGCTCCCACAGTTAATCTTCACTGACTATAACGTCAGCACCATCTCATGCCACGCCATCCCGCCGTGATCCGACGTCGATGGCTTGACGTACGCAAACCCGAACCCGGCGTAAAACGGCACATGCCGCTCCTTGCACATCAGGTTGATGCTGACCTTGCCCATGGCGCGCATGCGCTCGATGAACTCTTCCATCAAACGCTTCGCTACACCCTGCCCCTGATAATCCGGGTGCACCACCACGGACATGATCACCACATGCGGGCCTGCCGGGTCGTGGCCGATCAGTTCCTTGAACGCCTCGTCCGACATTTCCACTTCGAACGCCGCGCCGGAATTGATGAAGCCGGCGACAACGCCTTCCATCTCGGCGACGATGAAACCTTCGGGCCAGGTGGCAATGCGGGTCGCGATTTTTTCCCGAGTGGCGGCTTCGTCGCCTTCGTAGGCGACGGTTTCGATGCTGTAGCAGCGGTCCAGGTCAGCAGGCGTGACGTGGCGAATATCAAGGGTCATGGCAACTCGAAGTCAGCGATGAAAAAGGCTGGCGATCATAATTTATTCCGCCTTGAGCGGCAGCCAGATTTCCAGCACGCCAGTGTTGAGTTTCGGATTGTAGTCTTCGCTGTATCGCTCGAACTCCGGAGCGTCCGCCGCCTCGTGTCCGGACTGCGGCAGCCAGGTATGCCAGATGTATTGAAAGACCTCCGGCAGTTTATCCAGCGAGCCCTTGTGCTCGAATACCGCGTACTTCTGAGGTTGAACCTCGACCCAGCGATATTTCTCGGGCAGGTCATCGAGCTTGCTGATTTCGACACCGGCGATGTATTCGAAACCGCCCTTGCCATCCGGATTGCAGCAGATGCCGTAGGTGACTTCGCTTTTTTGACCAGGAATCTTGCCGATCTCGGGGATGAATTTTTCCCACAGATCAGGAATGTCACCGGCGGTTTCCTGGGTAAATCGTCCACCAAGCCCCGCGATCAGCAGGAAGTGTCCATGCTCGAAGCGAGGTTCAGCCAGTTCCACGCGTGCTTGCTCGTCCATGACTCGACTCCTGGAATGAAAAAGTGGGTTCGGCTGGGAGTATAGAAGCCAAACCCGATTCGCCAAATTACAGGGTGTGCAATTGCTCGACGGCACCGCTGCCGACAAACTCGTTGTAGCCCGATAGGATCACGTACACCGCGAAATAGCAGAAGATCGCCGCTGATGCCATGTAGGAATAGCGCAGCAATTTATCACCCAGCAACTTGCCGCCATGACTCGCCGCGAAGCACAGACCGGCACTCCAGAGCAGTCCGGCAAAGAAGAATCCACTCAGGAACAACGCCGAACTGACCGGGCCAGCAGCGCCGGAGCGGGCGATCAATGTGCCACCCACCGCCGCGAACCAGAGAATGGCGCTGGGGGACGACATGGCAAGAAAGATCCCGCGGAAAAATTCCTTGCGATGCGAGTTCTGCCCCACCTCCGCCGTTTGCGCCAGCACCGCTTCGTGATGAATCGCCGAATAAATCATCTTCGCCGCGAAATACACCAGCAGCGCCGAACCGCCAATCCACAACACCCAGCGCACGGTTTCGTACTGCAGCAAAACCGTCATGCCCGCCAGCGCCAGCACCGCGTAAATCAGGTCGCCGACACAGGTCCCCAAGCCCAGCGCAAATCCCTGAAAATAGCCGCGTTGCATGGCCAGGGTGATCATCGCGATATTGGCCACGCCAATGTCCAGGCACAGCGAAAGGCTCAGCAAGAAGCCACTGGTGAATTCCATCGACCGGTTTCCTTCGGAAAAATTTGTTTACAAAGCTGCTGGACAGTTTGCCACAGCTGCCCTTACATTCCGCCACAGGCCACCGCAGTGGCCAGCGTCGCTCGGACGGTTCCGGGCGCTTACGTTATCCGAGGCAACAATGGCCGAACAAGGTTCGCCGCGCCGCTTTGCGCGCATAGATCGACTCCCCCCTTACGTTTTCAACATCACTGCCGAGCTGAAGATGGCCGCCCGTCGTCGTGGCGAAGACATCATCGACTTCAGCATGGGCAATCCTGACGGCCCGACGCCGCCGCACATTGTCGAAAAACTCGTTACCGTCGCCCAGCGCGAAGATACCCACGGCTACTCCACGTCCAAGGGCATTCCGCGTCTGCGTCGGGCGATTTCCAACTGGTACAAGGATCGCTACGAAGTCGACATCGACCCGGAAACCGAGGCCATCGTCACGATCGGTTCCAAAGAAGGCCTGGCGCATCTGATGCTGGCGACCCTCGATCAGGGTGACACCGTGCTGGTACCGAACCCGAGCTACCCGATTCACATCTACGGCGCCGTGATTGCCGGCGCCCAGGTGCGGTCGGTGCCGCTGATTCCAGGTGTGGATTTCTTCGCCGAGCTCGAACGCGCCATTCGAGGGTCGATCCCGAAGCCGAAAATGATGATCCTCGGCTTCCCTTCCAACCCGACGGCCCAGTGCGTGGAGCTCGATTTCTTCGAGCGAGTGATTGCCCTCGCCAAGCAGTACGACGTGCTGGTCGTGCACGATCTGGCCTACGCCGACATCGTCTACGACGGCTGGAAAGCCCCGTCGATCATGCAGGTACCGGGCGCCAAGGACATTGCGGTGGAGTTTTTCACCCTGTCCAAGAGCTACAACATGGCGGGCTGGCGTATCGGTTTCATGGTCGGCAACGCGGAACTGGTCAACGCCCTGGCACGGATCAAGAGTTACCACGACTACGGCACATTTACCCCGCTGCAAGTCGCGGCCATTGCGGCACTGGAAGGCGATCAGCAGTGCGTCAAAGACATCGCCGAACAGTATCGCCAGCGCCGCAATGTGCTGGTCAAAGGCCTGCATGAACTGGGCTGGATGGTCGAAAACCCGAAAGCCTCGATGTACGTCTGGGCCAAGATTCCTGAGGCGTATGCGCACATGGGTTCGCTGGAGTTCGCCAAGAAACTGCTGGCCGAGGCCAAGGTCTGCGTTTCGCCGGGTGTGGGGTTCGGGGAGTACGGGGATGATCACGTGCGCTTCGCACTGATCGAAAACCAGGACCGGATTCGCCAGGCGGTACGCGGGATTCGCGGGATGTTTCGCGCGGATGGATTAGCCAGTAAGACCAACATCTGAGTGATCAAGCAGCCACAAAAAAACCGCAGCGATGCGGTTTTTTTGTGCCTGATCGTTCCCACGCTCTGCGTGGGAATGCCGCCATGGACGCTCTGCGTCCACTGTGACGCAGAGCGTCACGGGATGCTTTCCCACGCGGAGCGTGGGAACGATCAAGCAGCCAAACGAAGTACTTAAACGAACATCGACAACAACAGAATAAAGCCCAGCGCCACCACGGACAGGATGGTTTCCATCGCGGTCCAGGTCTTGAAGGTTTCTGCCACGGTCATGTTGAAGTACTGCTTCACCAGCCAGAAACCGGCGTCGTTGACGTGGGACAGCACCAGCGAGCCGGCACCGGTCGCCAGCACCAGCAGTTCACGGTTCACACCCGGAATCATCCCCACCACCGGCACCACGATGCCCGCGCCAGTGATAGTTGCCACGGTGGCAGAACCGGTCGCGACACGAATCACCGCCGCGACCAGCCACGCCAACAGGATCGGCGAGATCTGTGCGTTGACCGCCATGTGGCCGATCACATCACCCACGCCGCTGGTAACCAGCATCTGCTTGAAGCCACCGCCCGCGCCGATGATCAGAATGATCGCCGCCGTCGGAGCCAGGCTCGCGTCGAGCAATTTGAGAATACGTTTGGAATCGATGCCCTGACGGTGACCGAAGGTGTACAGCGACAGCAGCAACGCCAGCAGCAACGCCGAGATCGGGTGACCGATCATGTCCATCCACGTGCGGAAGAAGTGGCCATCCGGCAGCGCGACGTCGGCAAATGTTTTCAGCAGCATCAGGAACACCGGGAGCAGCACGGTAATCAGGGTGATGCTGAAGCTTGGCAGGTTGGTCGCTTCCGGCTCGCGAGCCAGTTGATCTACCAGTTCCTGGTTGGCATGGCCCGGGATGTACTTGGCGATGAACGTACCGAAAATCGGCCCGGCAATGATGGCCGTTGGCAGTGCCACGATCAGCCCGTACAGAATGGTTTTACCGATGTCGGCACCGAACACGCCAATGGCCAGCAACGGACCCGGGTGCGGCGGAACCAGACCGTGCACCGCCGACAGACCGGCGAGCAGCGGGATACCGATCTTGATGATCGACACGCCGGTACGCCGCGCAACGATGAACACCAGCGGAATCAACAGCACGAAACCGATTTCGAAGAACAGCGGAATGCCGACCAGGAAGGCGGCGAACATCATCGCCCACTGCACCTTGTCCTTGCCGAACGCCCGAATCAGGGTCTGAGCAATCTGATCCGCCCCGCCCGACTCCGCCATCATTTTGCCGAGCATGGTCCCCAGCGCCAGGATGATCCCGACAAACCCGAGCACCCCACCGAAGCCGTCCTGGAACGCCTTGATGATGGTGCCGATCGGCATGCCGGACGTCAGGCCGAGGAATGCTGCGGCGATGATCAGGGCAATGAACGGGTGGAACTTGAACTTGGTAATCAGGACGATTAGCCCGATCACCGTCACCACTGCATCGAGCAGCAGGAACGTCTCGTGGGACATGCCAAACATTAGGGGTGTCTCCTGGTTGTTGTTGTTATTAAAGCGGGTAATTCGCAAGCCATCAGGACAGCGCTATCTTTTTGAGCAAAACTCATACGGCGAGTTTCAGGCCGTGTTCGAGCCACCAGCGGTGCGCTTGAACGGCCAACTCATCGACGCTGTGAATGGAAGCGTCCAGTGCCAGGGTCAGAGGCTCGCCCTTGGGCGACTCGAGCGTGGCGAACTGGCTGTCGATCAAGGTCGAGGGCATGAAGTGGCCGGGCCGATGAGACACACGCTCGGCGGCAACTTCAGGCGTTAACTCGAGGAACACGAAACCCAGGCCCGGCAAGGCACTGCGCAACACTTCGCGATAACTGTGTTTGAGAGCCGAGCAGGTCAACACCGGGCGCTCGCCCTTGGCATCGACGCGGCGCAATTCGACGCACAGGCTGTCGAGCCAGCCGGCACGGTCTTGATCGTTAAGGGGGATACCTGCGCTCATCTTTTCGATATTGGCGGCAGGGTGGAAAGTATCGCCTTCAATGGCAGTCGCGCCGCTGAGCTGGCACAACGCTTCACTGACGCAAGTTTTGCCGCAACCGGCAACACCCATGATGACCAGGGCGGTGATGGGATGATTCATGTAACACCTCAGCGCGCAGACAGCGCTACCTTTGTCAGTTAGGACACTCGACTAAAAGTAGAAGTTGCCGACGCCTTCTTGTCATTTTTGTGGGTTGCAGCATTTTCGTTCCCAACGCCGAAAAGCGAGGTTCAGGCAAAACTCGCTTACGCATTTGCAGCTGCTTCGGGACAGCGCTACCTTAGTGCCTCGAATTTTGTTTGGCAAGCCGTCCGATGATCTCCCCTAAAAACGATAAAAATACGCGCACCACTGGCCGCCCTACCCTGAACGAAGTCGCCCGGCTGGCTGGCGTCAGCCCGATCACGGCCTCCCGCGCCTTGCGGGGAGTCAGTACCGTGGCCACCGAACTGGTGGAAAAAGTCCAGAAAGCCGCCCTCGACCTCAACTACGTGGTCAACCCTGCCGCCCGTGCGCTGGCGTCTGCCCAGGGCCATTCGGTGGTGGTGCTGGTGCCGTCGCTGTCCAACCTGTTGTTCATCGATACGCTGGAAGCCATTCATCAGGTTTTGCGCCCCAAGGGCTTCGAAGTGCTGATCGGCAACTTCCACTATTCACGCGACGAAGAAGAAAACCTGCTGCGCAACTACATGGCGTATCAGCCTCGCGGCTTGCTGCTGACCGGTTTCGACCGCACCGAAAGCTCGCGACGGATGATCGAAGCCAGCAACATTCCGTGCGTGTACATGATGGAACTGGACAGTGCGGCCGGCTTGAACTGCGTGGGCTTTTCGCAACTCGCGGCGGGCGAAACCGCGGCGCAACATTTGCTGTCCCGTGGCCGCAAGCGCTTGGCCTACATCGGCGCGCAGCTGGACCAGCGCACCTTGCTGCGAGGTGAAGGCTTCCGCAAAGCGCTGCAAAAGGCTGGCCTGTACGACCCGGACCTGGAGATCCTGACCCCGCGTGCTTCGTCCGTCGGGTTGGGTGGGGAATTGTTTCTGCAACTGATGGCCAGTCATCCAGAGGTCGATGCGATTTTCTTCGGTAACGACGACCTGGCTCAGGGCGCGCTGCTGGAAGCGATGCGTTGCGGGATCAGGATTCCCGAACAAGTGGCGATCCTCGGCTTCAACGATCTGCCGGCTTCGGCCCACATGGTCCCGCGCCTGAGCAGCATCAGCACGCCGCGTGAGGCCATTGGCCGTCGGTCGGCCGAGTTGATGCTGACCTTGTTGGCCGGCAACACTGTGGCCAAACCGGTGCAGGACATGGGGTTTGAATTGAAGGTGCGCGAGAGTACGTAGTTTCCTTGCGGGAGCTGTGCAGGAGATGTGTAGGAGCTGTGTAGGAGATGCCGAGTGAAACGAGGCTGCGATCTTTTGATCTTGTCTTTAAAAAATCAAAATCAAAATCAAAAGATCGCAGCCTCGTTTCACTCGGCAGCTCCTACAGGAGTTGGGGGGATCAGGAATTTGTGTTGGCCAGAAGTTCTACAACCGCCAACGCGCCTTTCTGCAAAGGCTGACTCTTGAGCCACACCGCATGCACCGGCAGCACCAACCCGTTCTCGATATTACGAAAACTCAGGCGTTTGAGTCGGCCTGCGTCGAGTAAGGGCTGCACCACTGACAATGGAAAATTCCCCCACCCCAAGCCTGCCTCGACCATGTCCAGCGCCATCGCCAGCGTGTCGGTGCGCCAACAGGATTCGGCCACCAATGGCCGTGTATCGCTGATCGGCAAGTCGCGGCTGGCGACGATGATTTGCCGCACGTTCACCAAATCCTCCAGATACAGTTCCTGCCCCCGGAACAGCGGATTGTCCGCCGAGAGCGTGGCGATCATCCGTTCCGTGCCGACAAACTGGAAACGCTCAAGCACATTCATGCTCAACCCGGCGAAGGCCAGGCAAACGCTGACCCTGCCACTGTGCAACATGGCCAACACATCATCCTGCGGTGCGCTGAGCACTTCGATTTCCAGCAGCGGGTGTCGTTCGGTGATGACTTTGATCGCCGCCATCAGTCGACGCTTGTCGATGTCTGCCACCACGCCAATCGACAACTTGCTTTCCAGGCCCAACGACAACTCGATGGCATGCACCTGCAACTGCTTGAGCTGCTCCGCGATCAGCCGGGCATGGGGCATCAGCGCATGGGCCATGGCGGTCGGTACCGGTTCGCGGTGGCTGCGATCAAACAGCAGGTAACCTAATTCTGCTTCCAGGTTGGCAATGCCCATGCTCACCGCTGACGGCACTTTGCCCAGCGCTCGAGCGGCGGCAGAAAACGAACCGCGCTCGATCACCGCGAGAAACAGTTCGATGCTATCACTGTTGAAATTCATCACCCTTCCTATCAATAGAACTGAAAGCTTCTGACTTTTTCTGTCAATACCATTGAAGCTATCTTGCGCCGCCTCTGCCAGTCATTCTTCAGAAAACTGGCATCACGTTGTCCGAAAGAGGCTGTTCCTCCATGCAAGGTGTTAAACGCAAACTGGTTTACGTGTCGCTGTACGAAATCATCGGCATGACCTTCTCGGCACTAGGCCTGGCCTTGTTGTCCGGCACGTCTCCCGGTAGCACCGGCCCACTGGCCGCGGTCATTACCACTATCGCCGTGACCTGGAATTTCATCTACACCTCGCTGTTCGAACGCTGGGAAAGCCGCCAGCCTTCGCGCACCCGCACGGTTAAACGACGCATCGCCCATGCGGTAGGATTTCAACTAACCTTGATAGTGTTTCTGATCCCGCTGATTGCCTGGTGGATGAACATCAGCCTGATACAGGCCTTCCTGCTGGATCTGGCACTGATCATCTTCATCCCCTGCTACACCTTCGCGTTCAACTGGCTGTTTGACCGTACGTTTGGTTTGCCAGCCTCGGCGTTACCGGACCCGGCCTGAGTCGCATCTTGGCCGACACACTGTTAGATTCCTGAAGCGTCGAATCGCTAAAGGAGTAGCTCAATGGAACACGCACTGAAGATTCTCGGTAAAGCATCCTCGATCAACGTCAGAAAAGTCCTGTGGACCTGCGACGAATTGAGTGTTTCCTACGAACGCGAGGACTGGGGCAGCGGTTTTGCGTCGACCCACAGCCCCGAGTTCATCAAGCTCAATCCCAACGCACAGGTGCCGGTGATCATCGATGACGCCGGCGTGTTGTGGGAATCCAACACCATCTGCCGCTACCTGGTCGGTAAACACCACCACACCGATCTGCTGCCCACCGAGCCGGCAGCCCGCGCCCGGGTCGAGCAGTGGATGGACTGGCAGGCCACCGAGCTCAATCCCTCCTGGAGTTACGCGTTCACGGCGCTGGTACGCAAGGATCCGGAGTTTCAGGACCCGCACCGTCTAGCCGTCGGCGTGCGCGGCTGGAACCAGAAGATGGCCATCCTCGAACAGCAGCTCAAGGCAACCGGTGCTTATGTCGCCGGCCCTCATTTCACCCTGGCCGACATCGTCGTCGGACTTTCAGTCAATCGCTGGCTGATGACACCGATCGACCGCCCCGACTACCCCGCCGTCGACGAATACTTTCAACGGCTGGCCCAACGCCCGGGTTTTCTGAAACATGGCTGCAACGGGTTGCCCTAGCGCACTCGAAACACTCTTCTGTGCCTACTTGAAAAGAGAGACTCATGAACGGACTCAACGTACTGCTGACCGGTGCCTGCGGCAGAATCGGCAAAACCTTCTTCGAAGCCTCGAAAGACCGCTACAACTTTATCCTGACGGATCGCATTGAACCCGACTTCGCGGTCGACGCCCCTCATCGTTTCCTGCGCCTGGACCTGGCCGACGCTTCAGCCGTGGGCAATGCGCTGGAAGGCATCGACGTAATCGTGCACCTGGCCGGCATCCCGCACGCCACCGCCTCGTTCGATGAGTTGCTGCCCAACAACATTCTCGCCACCACCTACCTGTTCGAAGCCGCCGTCGCCGCCGGGTGCAAGCGGCTGGTGTTCGCCAGCAGTGCGCAAACCATCGAAGGCTATCCGGTGGATCGGCAAATCACGCCGGGCATGCAGGTGATGCCGGCCAACCTCTACGGCGTCAGCAAGTGCTATGGCGAGGCGTTGTGTGGGTACTACGCCGCCAAACGCGGGCTTTCGACCATCGCCCTGCGCATCGGCGCGTTCGAATTCCCGGACCGCCATGAACTGACCAATGCCCGCGATCTGAGTGCCTGGCTCAGCCCTCGAGATGCGGTGCAATTGCTCCAACGCTCGGTGGAAGTCGAAGGCGTGCAACACCTGATTGCCCATGGCATCTCCAACAACCGCTTCAAGCGGCTGGACCTCAGCGAAACGACGCGAGTGCTTGGCTACGAGCCGGTGGATGACGCGTTTCAACAGTTCGATATACCCATTGCGCCATAATCCACCAAGACGAATACATTTACTGCAATAAATCAGCGAATCCTGGTGAAAATGCGCCGGGATTCGCACACACCGGATTCCGATAGCAGGCTAAGCTTCTCCATCAATAAAAATTGGATCAGCATATGTCTGCGCGCACCCTCGCCTCCTTCAGCCAAGCGGACGGTATCGATCCCGTCCGCGCCGCTCAAATCTACGCTCGCATCGACCGTTTGCCTGCCGTTTCAACGATCTGGAAACTGGTGGCACTGCTTTCTATCGGTGGTTTTTTCGAGCTGTACGATCTTTTCCAGACGGCCTACATCAGCCCGGGCCTGATTCGCGATGGCATCTTCGCGACGGGCAGTCAGGGCGTGTTCGGCTTTTCCGATCAGGCGGCGTTTGCCTCGGCGACCTTCCTCGGGTTGTTTCTTGGCGCAAGCCTGCTGAGTCCACTGGCGGACCGTTTCGGTCGCCGCGCGATCTTCACCTTTGCCCTGATCTGGTACACCGTCGCGACGGTCGCGATGGGGGTTCAGAGTTCGGCCCTGGGGATTATCTGCATGCGCTTCCTGGTGGGCATTGGCCTGGGCATCGAGCTGGTGACCATCGACGCGTATCTCTCGGAACTGGTCCCCAAACGCATGCGCAGTTCCGCGTTTGCCTTCGCGTTTTTCGTGCAGTTCCTGTCGGTGCCAGCAGTGGCATTGATGTCGTGGTGGCTGGTGCCGCAAGCGCCCTTCGGTGTCTCGGGCTGGCGTTGGGTGGTGTTGGCGAGCGCGGTGTTTGCCTTGTTTATCTGGTGGCTGCGTTCGCGCTTGCCGGAGTCTCCGCGCTGGCTGGCCCAACACGGTCGATTCGACGAGGCCGGCAAGATTCTCGATGACATCGAAGCGCGTTGCGTGAAGGATCAAGGCAAGGCGCTGGACGAGCCGGAACCGGCTGAGGTAGACGTTCAAGGCAAAGGTCGTTTCGCCGATATCTGGCAGCCACCGTTTCGTCGCCGGGCCCTGATGCTGATTGTGTTCCATGTGTTTCAGGCCATCGGTTTCTTCGGCTTTGGCAACTGGTTGCCGGCGCTGCTGTCCGGGCAGGGGGTGAGTGTCACCCACAGCCTGATGTATGCCTTCATCATTACCCTTGCCTATCCGCTCGGGCCGTTGTTGTTCGTGAAGTTCGCCAACCGTTTTGAAAACAAATGGCAGATTGTCGGTTCAGCGCTGGGCGCGATGACGTTCGGTACGCTGTTCGCGTGGCAAACCAGTGCGTTCGGCCTGATTTTCTGTGGGGTGATGATCACCTTCTGTAACGCCTGGTTGAGCTTCAGTTATCACTCCTATCAGAGCGAACTGTTCCCCACCAACATCCGCGCCCGGGCGGTCGGGTTCTGTTATTCGTTCAGTCGATTGTCGACGGTATTCAGCAGCCTGCTGATCGGGATATTTCTCGAGCACTTCGGCACGCCGGGTGTGTTGGCGTTCATCGTCAGCAGCATGCTGATCGTGATGATCACCATCGGCTGGTTCGGCCCACGAACCCGCAACCTGGCACTGGAGAACATTGCCCATCGTTGACCGCGATGCGGTCGAGCGATGCCGGCAAGCGGCAACCTGTTTCCGCCTTCGTTGCACGGCATCGCGCTAGCCCCTTGAAAACAGGGGGCTCAGCTGACGGCATGCAAATTGCTCCTACCGTTGGATCAGCCATTACCTGCAGGTTTATCCATCATGTTGGTCAGTGCGAAACAGACACACGTCGTTCAACCCCCGCAACGCACGGACATGGACCCCACCACGGCGGCCGCCAGCGCTCTGTACAGCGGGTTGATCCAGAATGTGCAGAACAATGCCGTTACGCCCAGCGCGCAGGCCAGCGACACGAGCAAGATCAGCGACAACGTCAATGAAGCGTTCGCGAAAACCCGCATCAACCTGCAAGCGACCGACGCGTCGACAGTACCTGCGTCGAGCGACAGCACGGCCATGAGCGACTTCAAGGACTATATGAGCAAGACGCCGGAACAGCGTCTGCGCGACAGCCTTTTGAAAGAGATGGGGCTGACGGAAGAGGAGGTGAAAGCCATGCCACCGGAGCAGCAAAAGGCGATCGGCGAAGAGCTTGCACAGCGCATGGAAGACCGGATGAAACTCGCGAAAACCGAGACCGCCGATAGCAGTGCCGACGAGGACAATGGTCAAGTGGTGGACAAATTCCTGGCCGCGCTCTAATCCCTGAATACACACAAATCCCTGTAGCAGCTGGCGCAGCCTGCGTTCGGCGCTGTTGTGGCGAGGGGATTTATCCCCGTTGGGTCGCGCAGCGGCCCCATATCTTTACGACTGCTGCGCAGCCGAACGGGGCGGTGCGACGTTTCGCTAAATCCCCTCGCCACAAAAGCGCCGAACGCAGGCTGCGCCAGCTGCTACAAGGATTGGGTATGCCATTTAGACATGCGGCAGCAATACCCACTGTGCGCGCTAATTCAACTGCAACGTCGAGTTGAACTGGCTGATCGCATCCACCACATGCCGCGAGCCTTGCTGGATCTCCAGGATCACCTCGCCCGCCTCGTTCGCCAGTTCAACGCCAAGCCCGGTCCGGCTCAAGCTCGATTGCATGCTCGTGACCGCACTCAGCGACAGGTCGTGGTTCTTGCGCACCACGTCGACAATCTCCAGTGTCGCCTGACTGGTTCGCGCCGCGAGGCTGCGAACTTCGTCGGCCACCACCGCAAACCCGCGCCCGTGTTCGCCTGCCCGGGCCGCCTCGATGGCCGCGTTGAGTGCCAACAGGTTGGTTTGATCGGCAATTCCGCGAATGGTCTGGACGATGGTGCCGATGATGTCGGACTGCTTGCTGACCGCGTCAATACTCAGGGCGGCTTCGTTCAGATCGCGGGAAATGTCCTGGATGATTTGCACGGTCTGTTGCACCACCTGCGATCCCTTCTGTGCGCAGGCATCGTTTTGAACTGACGTGCTGTGGGCCGACTCTGCGGCGGTTTGCAAGGTCGTGACCTGTTGGGTGATGTCACTGGCAAACTTGACCACTTTGTACAACCGGCCCTTGGCGTCGAACAACGGGTTGTAGGAAGCTTCCAGAAACACCGTATGACCGTACTTGTCTTTGCGCTCGAAACGGTGCGAGTGATATTCGCCACGGTTGAGTGAGGCCCAGAACGCCTTATACGTTTGCGAATCACTTTCGCTGCGATGGCAAAACAGGCTGTGGTGCTGCCCCACTACTTCGTTGAGCGAGTAGTGCATGGTTTTCAGAAAGTTTTCATTGGCCGTGATGACCTTGCCATCCGGGGTGAATTCGATAACCGCCATGGAGCGGCCGATGGCGGCGAGCAGGCTGTCGTTCTCATGCTCCTTGTTGATTCGATCGGTGATGTCAGAGGCCACTTTCATCACGCTTTTAACCTGGCGATCGGCACCGAGTACCGGCATGTAACTGGCTTCGAGCCAAACCTCTTTGCCCCTTTTGTTCAAGCGTGAAAAAGTGCCGGTCACCGGTTCGCCACGTGCCAGGTCGCGCCACAATTTTGCGTATTCCTCGCTCCGATAAAACGCCTCTTCGCAGAAAATCCTGTGATGCTTGCCACGCACTTCTTCAACGCTGTAACCCATGACGCTGCAGAAGTTGTCGTTGGCGTCTATCACCACGCCTTCAGGGGTGAACTCGATGATCGCCATTGAACGGCTGATAGCCGCCAACTTGCTGTTGGCTTCAGTCAATGCACAGCTGAAGCGTTCGATTTCCAGCAAATCAGACTTGTGATGTAGGTTAAACATGGTTGTATCACCCTAAGCGCGGTTTTTTGAATGAAGAAAGTTCAACGGTCTTTCAACGTATCCACCACAACGTTCCATGGAACAGGCACACGCATCCCCCAATAAGGAGGGAAGTGTCAGGTGATAAATGATGTTCAATCGGAGAGTCCTGACTGCAACGCTCTTATCAAGACATCCTTCTCTTGATAGCCCCGGACAGGGCCAACCCTGATGTATTCATAGGTAATTCCTTCTACGTAAAGACTCCTTGCTGGCTAGCGTCAGCATAGACAGCCATTATCGTGAAGCAAGGCCACTAGTCGGCCAGTATCCGGGACAAAATCGATTCAGCGTCGTGAGGTGACACGCATGATGAGAATGGCTACTACTGGGCAAACAAAATAAACATCGGAGAAAACGCGACACTGACCATTCTGTCGCTTTGCTCGATTAATTCATTCTGGGAGTAGAGCTCAGTGACCTGGGCAGGGGCGACGGCTTTTTCGGGAAAACTGAAGGGGCAGCAACCCCTGCCTAATCCCACTTCCTTGATGTTGCTCATCATCATGTTACCGATAGCATCGGGTCCATCTACGCCAAAGATCTTCACTGTGTGAACTCTATTATTGTGCTGCCAGGACGATACCTGTTTGCTCATGTTGTAGTCAGACAGGTTGATGGGACGATTGGCGGCTTTGCTCAACACCGACAATTTTTTCCCGGTGTAATCCCGATTTTCCCAAACGCAGAAATAGCCATAGTCGCAGATGCCGTCGCTCCCCTGGACGTCGCCAGGAACCGGGAAGGCTACTATCACTGCGCCATTTTCGTAGACCAGCTGAGTCGAACTGATTTGCTTGCCACCCACTTTGCGAATGAGCTGTTCATCGATTCCCTGCTGGATCGCCACCGTTTGCGCAGCATTCATTGGGGGATTGATGACGGCAAATCGACTTTTTTCACCTACGGCGTCTTTTGCATAAAAGAAGAACAGTACGAAGACGCCAACACACAGCGCAAAGATGACGAGGATCAATCGGATAACCATGTAAAAACTCCGCGCCTGAATGCACGCTGCATCATTGTTGATGTTCAGGTGCAGAGTCTGTTTCTGATGACATCTTGTCTACTGTCACAAATGACAGTTTTGACCGTTTTCTTTCACTACAAACCGGCGCTAACCCGCGTGGCGATGTCCCCCCCGGCAAGCAACTCTTGTCTTCAGGATCGCGGAACACTTCCTTGGAGCGCGCCCGGTGAGTATTGTCGAAGTGGTGGGACATGGCGTTGCTCAGATCGAGGATCAATCCCCTTCTGTGCATGTGCGCTGGGTTTTCTTGCAGATTATTTGGTGGGTTAGACAGGCAGCAGGAGCCCGAGGACCGGGCTCCCTTGTCGCGGGATCAATGGCCGAACACATCCACCTTCTTGGCCTTCTTGTCCGCGCGCTTTTCATCCGCGGTTTTTGCCGGTTTTTTCTTCGCTGCTTTCTTTGAATCCATGCCTTTGGCCATGATACGTACTCCACTCATACGGGATGTGGGATCAGGTATACACCTATCGCCGCACGCGTGTTCTTTTATAATCGTCCGCTTTACGTATCGACAGAACCCGCCCATGCCCGACACCCAGTACACCTTGCTCGACGAGCCTTTGTGGCCACTGATGAACAAGTTTTATCGCGCTCATCAATCGTCGATGAAAGCCGTTCGCGACGCGCAACTCTGGGTCGCCAGACGCGAAGGGATCATCGGCGCGCTGTGCCTGCGACCGGTGGCGGACGGGCATTGGTTGACCGGGTTGTTCGTTGATCCGGCCTGCCGTGAACAGGGCATCGCCGCGACATTGATCGCCCACGCGATCAAGGACGCCGACGGCCCTGTGTGGTTATTTTGTCATCCGGACTTGCGGGAGTTTTACGAACGGCGCGGGTTTGCTTTTGATCCGCCACTGCCCTACTCCATGGCTGAACGCCTGAACCGCTACGCACGCAGCAAGCCGATGATTGCCATGGGCTTAGAACCGTTGGTGAGGTCGTCCATCGATAATGTGTGATCGGTCGCTGAAGGCTGCGTGCTAGCCTCGAAGCCGACTTCGACTTCCCTCAGGATGCTCCATGAAATCCGCTCTTCTGGCTTTGACGATCACCACCCTGCTCGCCCCCGCCCTGGGTCATGCCGCTGAACCTGTCTCCCCCGAGCAATACGCCAAGGTGCTGGCCGGCACTTGGCGAGCGCCGGAGAACGTGGTGCGCGATGGCTATCGTCATCCGCAGCAAACCTTGCAGTTCTTTAAGCTCGGTGCAAATCAAAACGTCATTGAAATCACCCCGGGCAATGGCTGGTACAGCGAACTGCTGGCGCCGCTGCTCAAGGACCACGGGGACTATATCGCCGCGGTTCAGGCGCCAACGGTCAGTGACTACGCGCGCAAGAACGAGGAAAAACTCAAAGGCAAATTTGCCGCCGCGCCTGAGCAATACGCCAAGGCCCACGTACTGGAATTCGACCCGAAAGCCCCGGCACTCGGTCAACCCGCTTCGGCCGATACGGTGCTGACCTTCCGTAATGTGCACAACTGGGTTCTGGCCGACACCGCGCCGCTGATGTTCGAGGCGTTTTTCAAGGTGTTGAAGCCGGGCGGTGTTCTGGGCGTGGTGGACCATCGGGCCAAGGACGATGCGTCGCTGGAAGACATCAAGCACAGCGGCTATCTGCCGACCGCGTACGTGGTGAAGCTGGCCACCGATGCGGGGTTCAAACTGGAAGGCCAGAGCGAGATCAACGCCAATCCCAAGGACACCAGGGATTACCCTGAAGGTGTCTGGACATTGCCGCCGGCGTTGACGCTGGGGGATAAGGACAAGGCGAAGTATCTGGCGATTGGCGAGTCGGACCGGATGACGTTGCGGTTCGTCAAACCCGGGAAATGAAGCTATTTGAAGACCTGCAAAGCTTGAATGTGGGAGCGGGGCTTGCCCGGCCCCCACAAATTTATCAGGGAATTCAAAAATCCTGGGTTAATCGTCAGCGTTCGGATCAAGCTCCGGGAACATCACTTCGGTAAACCCGAATTGGGTGAAATCCGTGATGCGCGACGGGTACAGCCGCCCTATCAGGTGATCGCACTCATGCTGCACGACCCGTGCGTGGAAGCCTGAAGCAATGCGCAGGATCGGCTGCCCCTTGGGGTCGACACCTTCGTAGCGAATGTCCCGATATCGCTCCACCGCACCGCGCAGACCCGGCACCGACAGGCAACCTTCGAAACCCTGTTCCAGCGTCGGGCTCAGCGGCGTTATCAGTGGATTGATCAGAATCGTCTGCGGCACGGCTTCGGCGTCCGGGTAGCGTTCGCTGTGCTCGAAACCGAAGATCACCAATTGCAGGTCGACGCCGATCTGCGGCGCAGCCAGGCCGACACCACCGACGCTTTCCATGGTCTGGAACATGTCGTCGATCAGTTCCCACAGCTCGGGGCTGTCAAACATTTCAGCCGGAACTGGCGGGGCAATGCGCAGCAAGCGCTCATCACCCATTTTAAGAATTTCACGGATCATTAGATGGCTTCGTCAGTGGGCGACTTGATCGAGTGGTCCCGACCCAGTCCGGAAACGTGTTGTTTAGGCTCGTGGTCGAGCTCGCCAGGGACCTTCTCGCCCGGGTCTTTGCCTTCAGTGGACATGTGCTCGATCACCGCATTCATTTCCGCGCCGAGCAATAGTACCGCCGCCGAAATATAGAAATAGAGCAGCAAGACGATGATCGCACCGATACTGCCGTACATGGCGTTGTAGTTGGCGAATTCCTTGACGTACAGGCCGAAGCCCACGGAGGCCAGAATCCACACCACCACCGCCAGCACGGACCCCGGCGTGATGAAGCGAAACTCCTGTTTAACGTCGGGCATGACATAGTAAATCAGCGCCACCGCGACCATCAGCAGGATCACCACCACCGGCCAGCGGACGATTGTCCACAAAGTGACGATGAAGTCTTCAAGGCCGACCTGCGAGGCGATCCAACCCATGACTTGCGGTCCCAGCACCATCAACGCAGCGGCCACCAACAGCATGCCGGCGATGCCAATGGTGTAGATGATCGACAGGGGAAAACGCTTCCAGGCCGGGCGACCTTCAACCACATCGTAAGCCGCGTTCATCGCGCTCATCATCAAGCGCACGCCGGCCGAGGCGGTCCATAACGCAATCACGATACCGACGGACAGCAACCCGCCTTTGGACTGCTGAAGCTGGTCGATCACCGGGTTCACTTGCTCCAGAGCCTGGGGCGGCAACACCAGCTCCGACTGCAGGCGCAGCCAGGAAAAAAAGTCCGGCAGGTGCAGGAAACCGATCAGTGCGATCAGGAACAGGATGAAGGGGAATAACGAGAACAACATCTGATAGGCCAGTGCCGAGGCGTAGGTCGACATCTCGTCGTCAACGAACTCAGTGACTGTGCGCACCATCACGCGATGGATGGGCAGACCTTTCATGTCCGGGAAAATCATTAGCGTCTCCTTTCGCCGCAAAATTGGGTTGAAGTCGTGGCGACTCAGGGGCCGTTTTCTACATCAAAGTAGCCTACTTGGCGACTTTGAAACAATTTCCGTGCTCAAGTTCAAGCTGACACAAAAACGGCCATCCGCGGATGGCCGTTCGTAAAGCACGTCATGGCCTGGATCAGGCCTTGTCGACACCTTTCTTTACCGCGTCTTTGGCTTTGCCAACCGCTTGTTGAGCTTCGCCTTTTTTCTCCTGCACGACGCCTTCAGCACGCATTTTGTCGTTGCCGGTGGCTTTGCCGACGCCTTGCTTGACGTTGCCGGCGGCTTCGTTAGCCATGCCTTTTACTTTATCGCCAGTGCTGCTCATGGTGTTTCTCCTGTGAACAATTGAACGAGAAAAGTCGTTACACAAAGATTGACCGGAGGCGTTTGCAGGGAGTTTCATTTATTTTCAGCAGGACATTTCATCGATCGACGCAGGTTGGGCTTTATGTTTGCCGACCAACCCCCGAGAATGCGCAACGTATTCAGGCTCAGGCGCTGAAGATCCAATCCCGTAGGAATGTTATGAAACTCGATAAAAAGCAGGCCATTGCCCGCAGAAACCAGGAACTCGGCGGTGCTGTGCTTGGCGTCAACAACTGCCATTTCACCGAATTGAACCGCAACCGCAACATCTGGTGGTTTGATATTCCGGTCGCGCGCCTGGCCATTGGTCAGTACGAATGGGTGCACCTGCTGATGCACACACCGGACACCGACGAACTGCTGCACCTGAAAGTGCCGACGGTGTTCCTGCGCGAAAAGCTTGAAGGGCTGGTGGTGCGCAATGAAGGCAAGCGCAAGGCGGCGTTGAGCCTGGAACTGAGTGCGGACAAGGATTCGTACTTGCAGGATATGCGTCCGGCGGGCACCAACGTGAATTTCGCGCCGTTCCGCCTGTAACACTGCCCCCTGTGGTACTGCTGATCGTTCCCACGTTCTGCGTGGGAATGCCGCCCCGGACGCTCCGCGTCCGATGATGGGACGCAGAGCGTCCAAGGATGCGTCCCCACGCAGAGCTTGGGGACGATCAGGACAAGAGCAGCAACAAAAAGCCCCGCATCTGCGGGGCTTTTGTTTGATTACGCGGTGGCTTTCTTCGCGTTGATTTTCTTCAGCTCTTCATCCCGCAGTTCACGCCGCAGGATCTTGCCCACGTTAGTGGTCGGCAGTGCGTCGCGGAACTCGACAGAGCGTGGAACCTTGTAGCCCGTCACGTTCGCACGCATGTGCTCCATGACCTGCTCTTTCGTCAGGGTCACGCCCGGTTTGGCAACGATGAAGATCTTGATCGCCTCGCCCGACTTCTCGTCCGGGATGCCAATGGCTGCGCACTGCAGCACGCCTGGCAAGGTCGCGAGCACGTCTTCCAGTTCGTTCGGGTACACGTTGAAACCGGAGACCAGGATCATGTCTTTCTTGCGATCGACGATACGCATGTAGCCATCGGGCTGGATCAGCGCGATGTCACCGGTTTTCAACCAGCCTTCGCTGTCCAGCATTTCGTCGGTGGCGTCCTGGCGCTGCCAATAGCCCTTCATGACCTGCGGACCCTTGACGCACAGCTCACCGATTGCGCCCAGCGGCTGTTCGACGCCAGCATCATCGATGATCTTGCACAGCGTCGACGGAACCGGAATGCCGATGGTCCCGATCTGGATGTGCTGGATCGGGTTGACCGTCGCCACCGGGCTGGTTTCGGTCATGCCGTAACCTTCGCAGATGGAGCAACCGGTGACCGCTTTCCAGCGTTCAGCGGCGGCCAATTGCAGGGCCATGCCGCCCGACAGGGTGACTTTCAGCGCGGAGAAATCCAGCTTGCGGAAGCCTTCGTTGTTGCACAGGGCAACAAACAAGGTGTTCAGGCCGACAAAGCCGCTGAACTTCCACTTCGACAGTTCCTTGACCATCGCCGGCAAGTCGCGCGGGTTGCTGATCAGGATGTTGTGGTTGCCGATCAGCATCATCGCCATGCAATGAAAGGTGAAGGCATAGATGTGGTACAGCGGCAGCGGCGTGATCAGGATCTCGCAACCTTCATTCAGGTTGGAACCCATCAGCGCCTTGCATTGCAACATGTTCGCCACGAGGTTGCGGTGGGTCAGCATCGCGCCCTTCGCTACCCCGGTGGTGCCGCCGGTGTACTGCAGGACCGCCACGTCGCTGCTGGCCGGACTGGCTTCAACCACTGGCTGGCCGTGGCCCTTGCTCAGCACGTCATTGAACTTGATGGCTTTTGGCAAGTGGTACGCCGGCACCATTTTCTTCACGTACTTGATGACGCTGTTGATCAGCAGGCGCTTGAGCGGCGGCAACAGATCGGCCACTTCGGTGACGATCACGTGCTTGACGCCGGTTTTCGGCACCACGGTCTGGGCCAGATGCGCCATGTTCGCCAGGCAAACCAGGGCCTTGGCACCGGAGTCGTTGAATTGGTGTTCCATTTCCCGCGCGGTGTACAGCGGGTTGGTGTTGACCACGATCAGCCCGGCACGAATCGCCCCGAAGACGGCGACCGGGTACTGCAATACGTTGGGCAGCTGCACGGCGATTCGATCGCCCGGCTGCAAGTCGGTATGCTGTTGCAGGTAAGCGGCAAAGGCACCGGACAATTCGTACAGTTCACCATAGGTGATTGTCTTGCCCAGGTTGCTGAATGCCGGTTTATCGGCGAAGCGTTGGCAGGACTGCTTGAGCACTGCCTGAATATTCGGATACTCGTCCGGATTGATGTCGGCAGCAATCCCGGCAGGGTATTTATCCTTCCAGAAGTCTTCGATCATGGAAGCCCACTCCTCAGCAACGCGAATTCATCACCGCATTTGATGCGATTATTATTGGTGTTTGTTTGTTGGTGAGTCTGGCTTTTTACAAGGCCGAGAAGTCACAAAGCGCGCCGAGAGTAGCAGCTTTGCCATGGGTCGACTAGAGCCAAAAGCGGCCTCTACGGTCACGTTAGTGACTCATGAATGTGCAATAGTCAGTTTTAGAGCAAAAATTCTATACCGCTGTAATAGGCCCCGTGAAATAGGACTTTGGCCGCGTTAAAAGCATCGCGGGCAAGCCTTGCTCCCACCGGTTCACATCAATATCGATGCAGACCTGTGGGAGCAAGGCTTGCCCGCGATCCGCGCAAAGCGCGGCCATTCACCGATCAGGCGATATCCCGCAACTCCCGCCGCAAAATCTTGCCCACCGGCGTCATCGGCAACGAATCACGCAACACAATGTGCTTGGGCACTTTGTACGCCGTGAAATTTTCCTTGCAGTAAGCCTTCAGCTCTTCAAGGCTGACACCGGACTCGCGGGCCACCACGAACAGCTTCACCGCCTCCCCTGAACGCTCGTCTGGCACGCCGATCACCGCGCAGTTGGCAACCTTGGGGTGGGCCATCACCACGTCTTCGATCTCGTTCGGGTACACGTTGAAGCCCGAGACGATGATCATGTCTTTCTTGCGGTCGACAATGCGCACGAATCCGTCCGGATCGATCACCGCGATGTCACCCGACTTGAACCATCCCTCGGCATCCAGTACTTCAGCCGTCGCCTCGGGTTTTTGCCAGTAGCCCTTCATGATCTGCGGGCCCTTGATGCACAACTCGCCACGCTCGCCCAAAGGCTGCTCGACGCCGTCATCGTTAATGACTTTGAGCGTAGTGCCCGGCACCGGCAGGCCCACCGTACCAATGCGCGACTTGTCGCCGTACGGGTTGGTGCAGGCGACTGGCGACGTTTCGGTCAGGCCATAGCCTTCGGTGATGCGGCAACCGGTCAGTTTTTCCCAGCGTTCGGCGGTGGCCTTGACCAGCGCGGTGCCGCCGGAGTTGGTCAGCTTGAGGCTGGTGAAGTCCAGGGTCTTGAAGTCCGGGTGATCCATCAGCGCGACAAACAGCGTGTTGAGCCCCAGCAGCGCCGAGAAGCGCCAGTTCTGCAGCTCCTTGATGAAGCCCTTGATGTCCCGTGGATTGGTGATCAGCACGTTGTGGTTGCCGGTGACCATCATGCACATGCAATTCGCCGTGAATGCATAGATGTGGTACAGCGGCAGCGGCGCAATCATCACCTCCTGCCCTTCACGTAACAGCGGCTGACCGTCAGTGCCAAACTGCCCCAGACAGGCGCGCGCCTGCTGCATGTTCGCCACCAGATTGCCGTGGGTCAGCATCGCGCCCTTGGCCAGGCCAGTCGTGCCGCCGGTGTATTGCAGCACGGCGATGTCGTCGAGGCCGGCGTTCAGCGGCTTGATGCCCTGTCCTTTGCCCATGCGCAGCGCGCTCTTGAAGGAAATGGCTTGCGGCAATGAATAGGCCGGGACCATTTTCTTGACCTTGCTGACCACGGTGTTGATCAGCCAGCCCTTGGCGGCGGGCAACATGTCGCCCATCTTCGCTTCGATCAGGTATTGGATGTCGGTGTCCGGCAGCACTTCCTGGACCTTCTGTCCGAACATGTTCAGGTAGACCAGCGCCCGGGCACCGGAATCCTTGAACTGATGACGCATCTCCCGCGCGGTGTACAGCGGGTTGGTGTTGACCACGATGAGGCCGGCGCGCAAGGCGCCGAACACGGCAATCGGGTATTGCAGAACGTTGGGCATCTGCACCGCAATGCGATCGCCTGGTGCCAGGTCGGTGTGGGCTTGCAGGTAGCCGGCGAACGCGGCGCTGTAACGTTCCAGCTCGGCGTAGGTCAGGGTTACGCCCATGTTGCTGAATGCCGGGCGGTCAGCAAATTTCTTGCAGGAACGCTCGAACACCTCGATCACCGACTTGTAGGCACCCAGATCAATGTCGAGGGGCACGCCGGCCGGGCGTTTGTCATTCCAGAAATCAGGTTGCATTGTTCTTGTCCTCTTTACCTGAACCTATCCGGGCCGCTGTTCTGTCATTTGTAAAACAAAAGGCAGAAGGCGGAGCTTCACGGACACTAGCAGTTATGGCCTATCAGGCAAATACGCGAGCGACTCTCATTGACCGTGTGAATCTCGATTCCGTGGTCCGGCCTGATCAGCCTGATCAGACGGCAAGCGCGCGATGCGCTATACAATGCATCGGAGCTGTTTTCCACCTGGCAGCCCATAGCAAAGGAATCGCCATGATCCACGACACTTTCTGGCTGACCGCGAGTGACCGCAGCCGCCTTTACGTCAATCAGTGGCTGCCCGCTGCCCCGTTGAAAGCAGTCATCCTGCTGGCACACGGCATGGCGGAACACAGTGGTCGCTACGCCCGTCTGGCGCAAAAACTCTGCGATCAGGGTTACGGCGTCTACGCCCCGGACTTGCGTGGACATGGCAAAACTGCCGAAAACGGGACGCTGGGGTTTTTCGCCGACGACGATGGCTGGTGCAAGGTGGTCGGTGATCTCGCCAGCCTCAACCAGCACATCGGCCAACAGCATCCGGGCGTGCCGATCGTATTGCTCGGCCATAGCATGGGCAGCTACATCGCCCAGGCTTATCTTCTGCATCACAGCGCCAGCCTGCATGGCGCAATCCTGAGCGGTTCAAATTTCCAGCCCTTGGCGCTTTATCGTGCCGCGCGGCAGATAGCTCGTCTCGAACGCCTGCGGCAGGGGCCGAAGGGGCGCAGCGCGCTGATTGAATGGCTGACATTCGGCTCGTTCAACAAACCCTTCAAACCCGTGCGTACGCCGTTCGACTGGCTCAGTCGTGATCCGGCTGAAGTCGATCTGTATGCCGCCGATCCGCTTTGCGGATTTCGTTGCACCAATCAACTGTGGATCGATTTGCTCGGCGGCTTGCAGCAAATCAGCAAAGCGTCCAATCTCGCGCAAATTGATCCGGGCCTGCCGCTGTTAGTGATTGGCGGTGAATGTGATCCGGTGAGCGAAGGTAAACGTCTGAAAGATCTGGCTAACGCACTGCGCGAGGCCGGCAGCCAGAACCTGCAGCTGACGATCTACCCGCAGGCTCGGCATGAATTGTTTAACGAGAGCAACCGCGATGAAGTGATCAACGACGTGTTGAACTGGATCGCGCAGGCATTGGCGCACCGACGGCCACTCAGGTCGGAATAGTTTTTTTGTACATTTATTTATTCGTGACAGGAATTGAAACAGATGACCCAGGTTACCAACACCCCGTACGAAGCACTCGAAGTCGGCCAGACTGCCAGCTACAGCAAATTGGTCGAAGAGCGCGATATCCAGCTGTTCGCCGCCATGTCTGGCGACCATAACCCTGTGCATCTGGACGCCGAATTCGCCGCGGGCACGATGTTCAAGGAGCGCATCGCCCACGGTATGTTCAGCGGCGCTTTGATCAGTGCCGCCGTAGCCTGTGAGTTGCCTGGGCCAGGCACTATCTATATTGGCCAGCAAATGAGCTTTCAAAAGCCGGTGAAGATTGGTGACACGCTGACCGTGCGCCTGGAAATTCTGGAGAAACTGCCGAAGTTTCGCGTGCGCATTGCGACCCGCGTTTTCAACCAGCGTGATGAGTTGGTCGTGGATGGCGAAGCGGAGATTCTGGCACCGCGTAAACAGCAAACCGTGACGCTGCCTACCCTGCCGGCCATCAGCATCGGGTGACTCAACAAAAAGATCGCAGCCTGCGGCAGCTCCTACTGGAAATGCGTTCCATTGCAGGAGCTGCCGCAGGCTGCGATCTTTTGATGCAAAAAACGCCTGATTAACAGGCGTTTTTTTATCGGCTACAAACCCTTACGAACGGGCGCGAGCCTGATTACGCAGGGCTTTCACCTGGTCATGATTGCGTTGCACGCCGTGGTACTGACGTTCAACCAGATCACGAATACCGACCAGGTTGTGCTTGTTGATTTTTTCGATGGCTTCTTTGTAAGCCTTCAGTGCATGGTCTTCACCGCGCTCGGCTTCGTTCAACACGGCTTCTTCGTCCTTGCCGGTGAACATCGACTTCACGTCTACCCAACGGCGGTGCAGGTCACCACTCACACTGGTAGAGGTTTCCGGATCGCCACCCATTGAACGCACGGCAGACTGCAGTTCAGCAGCAGCGGTTGCACAATCGGCAGAACGAGTCACGAACAGGGTTTTAAGTTCTGGGTGCTTGATGTCTTCGGCGCAAGTCTTGAACCCTTCCTGACCGTCTTTGCAGGTTTCAATCAGGTCGTTGAGTACAGAGATGGCTTCTTTATTCATGTCGGTCATTTTTCAATTCCTTGCGGGTTGATGAAAGATGCAATAGCTATTGCACCCTGCATGCCAGCTTTGGACTGATAATTTAATCGTTATTTATCAATAACTTATGTTTTAACCATAAATCTGTACCCGCTTGTTTTGCATGATCTGTCATTTGGCCTGCATGCAGAATGCCTGTATTTTCCAGACTGACTGAATCAAGACGACCTATCGATGAACCCGGAAAAGCTCGAACTGTTGATCACCCGCGAAATGCCCTTCGGCAAATACAAAGGCCGGATCATTGCCGACCTGCCCGGCCAGTACCTGAACTGGTTTGCCCGTGAAGGTTTTCCTCACGGAGAACTGGGCGGTTTGCTGGCCTTGATGCAGGAAATCGATCACAACGGTCTATCGGACCTGCTCGAACCGCTGCGCGCCAAACACGGCAGACCCGCCCCGCGCCACTGATCCGGCAATACCCTGACCTACGCCCTATCGAGAAGCCCATGCCCGATAATACCCTGCGCGCACGCGATGAAGACTTCTGGCAAACCTTTGCCGACCGCTACGCTGTCGAACCTGGCCCTATTAACCTGGAAAACGGTTACTTCGGTCGCATGTCGCGCACGGTCGTCGAGGAGTATCAGCGCAACATCGAGTTGATCAATCGCAGCAACTCGGTGCACGTGCGCCGGCGTTTTGAACAGGGCGAGAGCCTGGATATTCGCGCCCAGCTTGCCGAGATGGTGGGTGTACGGGCGCAAACCATCGCCCTTACCTGTAACGCAACAGATGGCCTGCAGTCGCTGATCCGCAACTACAACCGCCTGCAGCCGGGTGATCAGGTTCTGGTCAGCGACCTGGAATACGACACCGTCAAAGGCGCCATGCGTTGGCTGGCGCGCCATCGCGGTGTTGAAGTCATCGAGATTGATCACCCCCACCCAGCCACTTTTGACAATCTATTGGCCAGCTATCGCGAGGCATTCGCGCGCCATCCAAGACTCAAGCTGATGGCCCTGACGCACGTCACCCATCGCACCGGGCTGGTCATGCCGGTACAGGCCATCGCCGCCGCAGCCAAGGAACACGGGATCGACGTGATCCTCGATGGCGCTCATGCACTCGGGCAGATTGCGTTCGACCTCGAAGCGCTGGGTATCGCCTTCGCGGGCTTCAACCTGCACAAATGGATCGGTGCACCGCTGACGCTGGGCTTTATGTACATCGCCGAGCAGCGGCTGGCCGATATCGACCCGGACATGGGCGAGATGCATTTCCCGATCAACGATATTCGCGCACGTACGTCCTACAGCACGCCCAACATCCCGGCACTGATGACGCTGCCGCTGGTGTTCGAAGAGCACCAGTCCATGGGCGGTTCCCCGGCGAAGGGATCGCGGTTGAATTACCTGCGCAACCAGTGGGTGAAGGCCGTGCGCGACCTGCCCGGTATCGAAGTCATGACCCCGGATGATCCCCGGCTGTACTGCGGCATCACCGCGATGCGTTTCACCCGGCACGCCGATCAGCAGGTCATGGCCGAGCGGCTCCTCAATGAGTACAACCTGTTTACGGTGGTGCGTACCGGCGCGGCGTGCGGGCCTTGTATCCGGATTACACCGGGGCTAACCACTACCGCAGCGGAGATGGCGTTGCTGGTCCGGGCGTTGGATGAACTGCGTTAATATCGAACAGATATTCCAGTAGCAGCTGACGACGCTGTGGGAGCAAAGCTTGCTCGCGAAAGCGGTATTTCGTACGACCGAGAAACCCAGTCGTCTGAATCGCGGGCAAGCCTTGCTCCCACAGGACGCAGGCTTCGCCAGCTGCTACAAAAAGCGTGTCGGCAGCCACAATATTCAAGGCAAAAAAAAACGGTGCACCGACCAAGCGCACCGTTAAAGCCGTAGAACACACAACGAAGTGTTTGGGATCTATCAGTCCAGCAGCGCCAGGGCCTCGGCGGTGCATTCCTGAATGCGGGCCCAGTCGCCGTTCTTGATCCATTCAGGATCAAGCATCCAGCTACCGCCCACGCACATCACGTTTTTCAACGCCATGTAGCTCTTGATGTTGGCCGGGCTGACGCCGCCAGTCGGGCAGAATTTCACTTCGCCGAACGGGCCACCCAAGGCCTTGATGGCCGCGACGCCGCCGCTGACTTCCGCCGGGAACAGCTTGAAGCGGCGATAACCCAGACCGTAGCCTTCCATGATGCCCGAGGCGTTGCTGATGCCGGGCAACAGCGGAATCGGGCTGTCGACACTGGCTTCGAGCAGATCACGGGTGATGCCCGGCGTTACGATGAACTGCGAACCGGCCGCTTCGGCCGCTGCCAGCATGCTGCGATCCAGCACGGTACCGGCACCGGTCACCAACTCCGGACGCTGCTCGCGCAGAATCTGGATGGCTTTGAGGCCGAACTGCGAACGCAGGGTCACTTCCAGGGCGGTCAGGCCACCGGCAGCCAGGGCATCGGCCAGCGGCAGAACGTCCTGTTCGCGAGCGATGGTAATCACCGGCAGGATCCGCGCTTTGGCGCAGAGGCTGTCTATCAGGGCAACTTTGTCCGCCATGGAAAGGGTCGGGGAAGTGTTTTTCATAGCGGCTGATCCTTGGCTCATGGGCACCAGTAAATCTCTAACGTAGGTTGCAGAAACGCGCGAATCGGCATGGCGGCGACATCGTCACCGGCCAATGCGGCATTGAGGGTGGTCAGCTTGGACTGACCGGAAATCGATAGAACAGTGTTCTTGGCCGAAGCCAGCAACGCACGACTCATGGTCAGGCGTTGATGCGGAACAGTCGGCGCCAGCATCGGATAGCAAAGACGTGTGCCGTCGACTTTCAGCGCGTCGGCAAGGTTCGGGCTGTTGGGGAATAGCGAGGCGGTGTGGCCGTCGTCGCCCATGCCCAGAATCAGCACGTCGATCGGTGGCAGCTCGGCGAGCAAGCGATCCGCTTGTTCGGCAGCTTGTTCAAGGTTGGCCGTGGCGCTGTACAGGCTCAGAAACTTCGCTTTCGCCGCTGGACCTTGCAACAGGTAACGCTTGAGCAAACCGGCGTTACTGTCGGCATGTTCCACCGGTACCCAGCGCTCGTCGGCCAGGGTCACGACAACCTTGGACCAGTCCAGTTGCTGTTTGGCCAGGTGCTGGAAAAACGCCACCGGGCTGCGCCCACCCGAGACCACCAATGTGGCGGTGTCGGTGGCATCGATGGCTTCGCTCAGTTGCCTGGCAACGGTCAGTGCCAGGCCTTCAGCCAGCAACACCGGGCTCTTGAACTCATGAGCGCTGACGCCCTGAGGCAGTTTCAATTTAGATATCGCCATACCACGACCTCCCATCCCGCGTGATCAGTGCAATGGAACTCATCGGTCCCCAGGACCCGGCCGCGTACGGCTTGGGCGCATCACCGGATTTTTTCCACCCGGCGATCAACTGGTCGCACCACTTCCACGCGGCTTCGATTTCATCTTTACGGACAAACAGGTTCTGATTGCCGCGCATCACTTCCAGCAACAACCGCTCGTAGGCATCGGGGATCCGCGCGCTGCGATAGGTGTCGGAAAAATTCAGCTGCAACGGACCGCTGCGCAGCTGCATGCCCTTGTCCAGCCCTTGTTCTTTGGTCATTACCCGCAAGGAAATACCTTCGTCCGGTTGCAGGCGGATGATCAGTTTGTTGCTGATCTGCAGGCGCTGTTCCGGGGCGAAGATGTAGTGGGACGGTTCCTTGAAATGGATGACGATCTGCGAGAGCTTTTGCGGCATGCGCTTGCCGGTGCGCAGGTAAAACGGCACGCCGGCCCAACGCCAGTTGCGGATATCGGCACGCAGCGCGACGAACGTTTCGGTGTCGCTCTGGGTGTTGGAATTCGGTTCTTCCAGATAGCCCGGTACCGGTTTGCCTTCGCTGTAACCGGCGATGTACTGACCGCGCACCACCTGAGTGGTCAGGCCTTCCGGACTGATCGGCGCCAGTGCCTTGAGCACTTTGACTTTCTCATCGCGAATGCTGTCGGCGGACAGGTCGGCCGGCGGGTCCATCGCGATCAGGCAAAGCAGCTGCAACAGGTGATTCTGGATCATGTCCCGCAGCTGACCGGCCTTGTCGAAATAGCCCCAGCGACCCTCGATTCCCACCTTCTCGGCCACGGTGATTTCCACGTGGGAGATGTAGTTCTGGTTCCACTGGGTTTCGAACAGGCTGTTGGCGAAGCGCAGGGCGATAAGGTTCTGGACCGTTTCTTTGCCCAGGTAGTGGTCGATGCGGTAGGTGCGGTTCTCCGGGAAGAACTGCGCCACGGCGTCATTGACCTTGCGCGAGGATTCCAGGTCCGAGCCGATGGGCTTTTCCAGCACGACGCGGGTGTTTTCGGCCAGGCCGACCCTTGCCAGGTTCTCGCAGATCGCGCCATACACAGCGGCCGGCGTGGCGAAATAGGCAATCACTCGTTGCGGGGTGCCGGCCTGCTCAGCCAGGGCGACGTAATCGTCAGCCTTGAGGAAGTCGACGTGCAGGTAGCTCAAACGGGCAAGGAAGCGTTCGACGACGGTTTCGTCCAGCTCTGCGGCACCGACATAACGGCGCAGTTCGGTGGCGATGAGCGCCAGGTGCTCCTGCTCGCTGCCGGGCTCACGGGCCAGGGCGATAATGCGTGTGTCCTCGTGCAACAGGCCCGCGCCATCGAGCTGATAGAGCGCTGGAAACAGCTTGCGCAAGGCCAGATCGCCGAGGGCGCCGAACAAGGCAAAGGTGCACGGTTCAACCGTAATCGAAGGCATGATGTTTGTTCTTTTATCAAGTTAAGCTACAAATACCTTTTTTTAAGGTATCGCTCAAGAGAAAATGTAGTAATAACCACAACATTTTCGCAAAATGTGGATTCCGAGTGGTGGTCGGTCGGAGCCATCAGTAGGATAGGCCACCGTGACCGGCCCGATCAAAGTCCCAATTTGCATAGCCGGGGCCCTAATTTGCATTGCTCTCTTGTTTGCGGAGCTAAGGAATCAATATGGACCGCGTGCGAAATTTACTGGAACAGATCCAGAATCGCCTTGAAGACCTGAACAAGGCCGAACGCAAAGTCGCCGAAGTGATTCTGCTTAATCCACAGCAGGCCACCCGCTTCAGCATCGCCGCCCTCGCCCAGGCCTCAAAGGTCAGCGAGCCGACGGTCAACCGTTTCTGCCGTTCGTTCGGTGTCAGCGGCTACCCCGAACTCAAGCTTCAATTGGCCCAGAGCCTGGCCAGTGGCGCGGCGTACGTCAGCCGCGCAGTCGAGGCTGATGACAATCCGGAGGCCTATACCAAGAAGATCTTCGGCAGTGCCATCGCCTCTCTGGACAGCGCGTTGCAGGCCCTGGACCCGAACCTGATCAGTCGCGCCGTCGACCTGTTGATCCAGGCCCGGCAAATCCACTTCTTCGGCCTCGGCGCCTCGGCCCCGGTGGCACTCGATGCTCAGCACAAGTTCTTCCGCTTTAACCTGGCTGTCACCGCCCATGCCGACGTGCTGATGCAGCGCATGATTGCGTCCGTGGCGCACACCGGTGAGTTGTTTGTGATCATTTCCTACACTGGCCGCACTCGCGAGCTGGTGGAAGTGGCACGCATCGCCCGGGAAAACGGCGCTTCGGTATTGGGTCTGACGGCGGAGGGATCGCCATTGGCCAAGGCCAGCACCCTGAGCCTGAACATTCCGCTGCCGGAAGACACGGACATCTATATGCCGATGACGTCACGGATCATTCAGCTGACCGTACTGGATGTGCTGGCGACCGGCATGACATTGCGCCGCGGCGTGGATTTCCAGCCGCACCTGCGCAAGATCAAAGAGAGCTTGAATGCGAGCCGGTATCCGGTGGGCGACGAGTTCAATTAACTCGTAGCGATCGTTCCCACGCTCTGCGTGGGCATGCAGCCCGTGACGCTCCGCGTCACTGGACGCGGAGCGTCCCTTGAGGCATTCCCACGCAGAGCGTGGGAACGATCACCCAACCCGCGCCTGCAAACTCAGATGAGCTTTCTGCCCCGGCGCCAGGCTCCGGCTTTCGCCGCCACCGCTCGCAGCCTCAACACAGACAAACTCGCAGACCTCATTCCAGCTCACCCCCAGCAACGGCCGCGTCCCGGGATGCCAGACCACCGTGTCCGCATCGTCGCCCGTGTCGATACACAATTCCCGCTGCCAGGCATGATCCTTGAGCTGCAATTCGCCGTCGTGCTGGAACACCCGCTGACAACCGCCCTCCACCCGCAACTCACCTTCCTGCTGGCACATCTGGCGACTCAACTGATCGTAGCCGTGTGCCCCGTCCAGACCAGACAGCGCTACCTCGCCCACATCACCAATACGCCAGTAGGCGTGCAAAGCCTGGCTCAACTGGCACGGAAGGCTGTCTTGATGTTCGGTGCTCAGACGCAAATCCATGCGTTCGCCAAGATGCGCGTGCAAATCCACCTGCCAATCGCATAACTGCAGTTGCCAGTGCAGGTGTACGCCCTGTTCATCGGCGCTACTGTCGAGCAGTTTCCAGTCAAGCAGCCGGGCCCAACCATGGGACGGCCAGGCGTTTTCGCTCGGGTGGCGGCCGTACCATGGCCAGCACACCGGGACACCGCCGCGAATCGCACCCACGTGCGGCCACTTCGCTGCACACCAGAGCCAGGGTTTCTGCCCCTTCGGCTGGAAGTGCAACAGCTGCGCCCCCTGACGGCTGAACACCGCCTGGCACAACGGATGGTCGATCACCAACACGTCGCGCATTTGATAGCGCTCCCACGCGAACACCGGACGTTCGCGCAAGGATTTGAAGAAGCGTTGTAGCGGATGCTCATGCATGTGCCGCGGTCCTGGAAATCATGGGTGAACTCATATTTCTGTGTTCATCGAACACTGTGGCGAGGGGATTTATCCCCGTTCGACTGCGAAGCAGTCGTAAACCATTGCGTATGGTGTTCCTGGCACACCGCAGTATCAAATTCGGGGGCAGCTCTGCAGCCCAACGGGGCGGTGCGACGCTTCGCTAAATCCCCTCGCCACAGATCCACATTGCCCCCCACACAAAAAAAAGCGGACAGCCTTGGCTGTCCGCAAATATGCGCACATAGAGAGGAGCTTATCGCAACAGCGTTAGAACACCGACTGAATTTTCAGGCCGGCCACCAGCGCGTTATCCACTTCATCCACACCGCCCGGGTGAGTGATGTATTGCAGGTTCGGACGCACGGTCAACCAGTTGGTCACGTGGAAGCCATAGTTGATCTCGTAGTTGTATTCGGTGTTACGCAGTGGCGCGAACAGCGGGTCCTGATAGTCCGTGACGTTGTTGGAGGCGTTGACCAGCTCGGCGTTTTTCTTCACGTCATCGTTGACGTGGATACGCGCGGCACCGATACCGACGTCATCCTTCGGACGTGCATCGAACGGGCCCTTGTACACAAACATCAACGACTGGTAGTTGTCGACGATGTTGGTGTCCTTGTCGTGGAACGTGGCGTTCGCGGCGATGTTCAGACCACGCGTCGCGTCACCGTTGTGGCTGGTGAGTTGTTGCTGCGCAACGAACCAGTAGCCGGACTTGCTGCTGTGGCTGCGATAGGCGTTGCCGCTGGTGGCGGCATTATTGCCATTGTCGTCTTCAAGAACGTCATCGGCCTTGGCCGTGCTCTTGTAGTAACCGACACGGTATTCGCCCGGCAGTTTGTTCGGGTTCGGCAGCCAGACCAGTTCAACCGGCAAGACGGTGCCCGCAGTGCCACTGCCGCTCAGCTTGAAGCCGTTACCGTGTTCCAGTTGCGACGGGTTCTGATTGTACGCACCGATCTGCGCATAGAACTCAGGCGAGATGTTCCACTTCAGGCGGATCGCCGCCTGGCTGACCGGCCAGTTGTACCAGATGTTGGTGGCCCAGTTACCCACCTGGGAGCCGCAGAACGCCAGATTCTGGAACTCGCACGGGAAGGTATTGAAGTCTTCACCTTCGCCGAAATAACCAGCTTTAACGTCGAGCTGGTTGTCGAAGAACTGGTGCTTGATCCACAACTGGGTCAGTCGGACCATATGACCACGGCCGTAGACTTCCTGGGAGGAACTCAAGGTCCCGGCGCGCGGGTCGCCGACACGGTCATTGGAGATGTTTTCACCGTTACGGTTGGTGAGCTGGATCTTGGCCTGGGTGTTGTCCCAGCCCATCAGTTTTTGCAGGTCCAGTGCCACGCCCAGGCCAAACTGGTCGGAGTAGCGCGCCGTCTTGTCGTTGTTGTAGCCGCCGTGAAGGTTACCGCCGACTTCACCGACGTAGTCCATCTTGATGTCGACGCCCTGCTCGATCAGCCGGGTCCGCTCACCGCCCCAATCACCGGTCATCCATTCGGAGTCGGCGCTAAACGCGTCAGCCGCGTGCACGCTACCGGCCAGCATCATGGCCGCAACGGCTGACAACTGGCAGATAAGCTGAGCGTTGTTGTTCTTCTTCATCCCTACATCCTCGTTTTATTGTTATTAACTTTTATTTTCTAACGCGGTTTACATCCCCTGTGGGAGCGGGCTCTGTGGCGAGGGGATTTATCCCCGCTGGACTGCGCAGCAGTCCCTTCTTTTTGGGTCGCTTCGCAACCCAACGGGGATAAATCCCCTCGCCACAGAGCTCGCTCCTACAGTTCTTCGTTCTTCAGCGGCCTTTGAACTGGGTCACGTTGCCCGCATGTATTTCCGCTTTTGGCACGCCGGCCACACCCAGCCGCTCCCCGGTCTTGGCATCGAACAGCAGCACTTTCGACGGATCGAGTTGCAGGGTCAGGGTCTCGCCCACGGCCGGCGCAACATCCGGCGCCAGGCGGCAGCAGACTTTGGTGTCGTTGAGATTCACGAACACCAGCGTGTCCGGACCGGTCGGTTCGGTGACCTGTACTTCGGCGCGAATGGTCGGCAGCGCGTTCGGCTCGTTACCCGCCAGCACGATCTGCTCCGGACGCAAACCGAGGATCACTTCCCGATCTTCCAGTCCGGCGTCCTGCATGCCCAACGGCAACTCGCAACGGGCCTGGCCGCTGTCGAGCAGCGCCACCAGACGACCTTCCTTGCGCTGCAAACGCAGGGGGATGAAGTTCATCGGCGGCGAACCGATGAAGCTCGCCACGAACAGATTGGCCGGGTTGTTATAGATGTCTTTCGGCGTGCCGAACTGCTGGATGATGCCGTCCTTCATCACCGCCACTTTGTCACCCAGGGTCATCGCTTCGATCTGGTCGTGGGTCACGTAGACCGTGGTGGTTTTCAGGCGCTGGTGCATCAGTTTCATTTCGGTGCGCATCTCGACGCGCAGCTTGGCGTCGAGGTTGGACAGTGGTTCATCGAACAGGTAGATCTTCGGCCGCCGCGCCAGGGCACGGCCCATTGCCACACGCTGTTGCTGACCGCCGGAGAGTTGGCCCGGCTTGCGATTGAGCAGGTGTTCGATCTGCAGCAGCTTGGACACGCGCGCCACTTCGGCTTCGATGTCGGCGGCCGGCATTTTGCGAATCTTCAAACCGAAGGCGATGTTCTCGCGCACGCTCATGGTCGGGTACAGCGCATAGGACTGGAACACCATGGCGATGTCGCGATCTTTCGGGCTCATGCCACTGACGTCCTGGTCATCGATCATGATCGCGCCGCCGGTGATGCTCTCGAGGCCGGCGATGCAATTCATGAGCGTCGACTTGCCGCAACCCGAAGGCCCGACCAGGATCAGGAACTCGCCATCCTTGATCGACAGATCGATGTCCTTGAGGGTGTCCGGCAAGCCCGGGCCATAAGTCTTGTTTACATTGCGAAGTTCGAGCGTAGCCATGATTACCCCTTGACTGCGCCGGCCGTCAGCCCGCGCACGAAATACTTGCCGGCGACCACGTAGACCAGCAGGGTCGGAAGACCCGCGATCATCGCTGCCGCCATATCCACGTTGTATTCCTTGACCCCGGTACTGGTGTTGACCAAGTTGTT